>OGHJ01002433.1_pt1 | contig 15804 bp, 11 predicted proteins | sample 1571351 | NCBI WGS metagenome assembly OGHJ01 (sample SAMEA2582037, study PRJEB24529) | metagenome | biome: Human gut stool | place: China | collected 2011 | reverse complement strand
GCATTTTTTATATAATTAATTGTATTATATTTATTTTCTAAAACATTTTTATTGCTTGCATCTATTATTCCATATTTGTTATTTTGCTTTACAATAAAATTTTCATTATTTATAAATTTTAATTCATCATAATTACATGGAACTATTTGTTCTCCACTTGTATTTATTAATCCATATTTTTTATTTTCTGCTACAATTATTTGTGAGTTTTTAATATCTGTAATATCTTCATATTCTTTTTTTGTAATTAATTTTGTTGAAAGAGGATCATCAAAAATTTTAATATCCTTACTTTTTTGATGATACGCTCTTGCAAACAAACTTACTAATGCTGTCATATTTTGTTCCATAAAATTACCTCCATATATTTAATACAAGACTTTTACAGAAATGACTAGTCTTGAAAAAATGCCCATTTTATGGTAATATAAAGGTAGAAAAAAGAAAGAAATGAGAAAAAATTTCCCATTTCTTTTTATTTGAACTTTTTCTTGTTTTCTGCAAACTCAGCCTTTACTTCATCCATCAGCTCCGGCTTTGTGATCAGATCCATAGAAGCTCCGGCAATGGACTTGGCGCCATAGAGGATGCAGTCTCTTGCAGCCTGTGTCTTTCCTGCATCTACAAATTCCTGAGAGTGGGAAGATGTACCTTCCGGTACGAAAGCTACACGGATACAGGAACCTGGGATCTCATACATAACGTTTCCAAAATCAGTGGAACCAGTCTTTTCTCTTGGTGGTGCCAGTCTTGGAGCACCTGCCAGTTTGGCATTTTCCATAAGAAGCTCATTTAACTTAAGAACCGGGATCTTATTGTAGAAATCGCTGGTCTGCTCTAATTCATAATCAACACCTGCGATCAGTGCTGCACCCTTGATAATGTCCTTAAAACGGCTTACAACACCCTTTAACTCTTCCTTGGAGAAAGAACGCAGGGAAAACTTACCTACGGACTTTACAGGCACTACATTAGCCGGTCCCGGAAGCTCTGCTACGGTATAATGCATACGCACATCATCCGGCACATGCTCTCTTAAAAATTCAATACCATTAAATGCTACTAAAAGAGCATCAAAAGCGCTGCGTCCCTGTTCCGGAGCCAGTGCTGCATGGGCACGTTTTCCATGGAAAGTAACCCTAAAGGACTGGTCTGCCAGGCACTTTACATCTGTACAGGTAGTCGGGCTTCCATGCATCATAAACGCTGCATCCAGCTCGTGGAAACAGCCATTCTTGATCATATCACACTTAGAACCAAGGGTTTCCTCTGCCGGTGTGCCATAAACTACCAGTGTAAATGGCTCTTCTCCTGCACATTCCTTTAAAGCAACTGCTGCGCCTAAACAGGACGGTCCCTGCATATGATGGCCGCATCCATGTCCTAAGCCCTCTAAAGCGTCATACTCACAAAGGATACCGATCACAGGACCGCCTTCCCCATGTTTCCACTCTGCACGGAAAGAAGTTTCATATCCACCTACGCTTCTTTCTACAGAAAAACCATTATCTGTAAGATATTTTGTTAAAAGATCACATGCCTGGTATTCTTTGCCTCTGTATTCTGGATGATCAAAGATAAAATCAGCCATTTCCCACAGTTTTTCTTTCTGTGCTTCAATTTTTTCAAATAATTCATTTTTCGTTGTCATAAAATTTCCCTCCGGACATTACATCGGTCCTAAATGGATACCCTGGGCAATTGCTGTCATAATACATGCTGTAACTGCCCAGATCAGGAACAATTTCCACATGAACTTCATCCAACGGTCATATGGGATGTTAACAGCACTGATGATACCCATAAGAGCAGTAGAATGAGGCAGAATATAGTTACAGAAACCATCACCAAAGTTATATGCCAGAACACTGGTCTGACGGGTAACACCTAACAGATCAGATAATGGGATCATAATAGGCATGATTGCTGCTGCCTGACCACTGCCAGATACGATCACACAGTTGATCAGTGTATTTGCAATATACATTGCAGGAGCCATTAAGAAGCCCGGTGTATGCTGTAAGCAGGAAGCTAAACCATATACAACAGTATCTACGATCTTTCCTGCACTCATGATACTTGCAATTGCACTTGCAAGGCCGATGATCATAGCAGCAGTCAGCATCTTCTTACAGCCTTCAACAAATACCTTAGACATATTAGAAGGAGTTTCTCCTGCAATAAATCCAACTACAATACCAAGTCCTACGAATACAGCTGCTAGCTCCGGCATATCCCAGCCAAACTTAACAGAACCAACTACCATACCGGCTAAAGCTGCAACCAGAGCAATGATGATCAGGGTTTTTCTTACATCCATGGTTCCGAAAGAATCAATATCCAGGTCTTTCTGCTCATTCTGGCTGTCCAGGTCATACATTGGGCTTAACTCTGGATTCTTGCGGATCTTTAAAGCATATCTTACCAGATAAATGTTTGTAATAATAAGGAATACCACGAAGCAGACTGCACGGTACTGGATTCCTGAAAACAGCGGCAGTTCTGCGATCTTCTGGGCAACAACAGTGGTACTTGGATTTACAGTACCAGTTGCAAAACCAACTGCGCCGCCTAACAGGATGATCGCCGCACCAACGATGGAGTCAAGTCCCATTGCCAGAGTGATCATTACAACTACAGGAGCAAATGCGATGAACTGGTTTACACCCTGAGTGGTACAGATCAACGCAAAGATGGTAGTCATGATCGGGATAAAGATATACAGACGGTTCTGGAATACCTTTGCAACACGGGCTACTGCAGAATGAAGAGCGCCGGATTTGCTGATCAGGTCAAACGCACCGCCTGAGAAGATGATGACTAACATCAAATCCACTCTCTTACACATGGAATTTACAATGTAAAGAGGGATCAGAAGTGGGTTAACTGGACAGCGGTCAATAAAGGAGAACTGGTTCGGGTCTACTACCTTTACTCCGTCTGCGTTTTCCACACGCACATACTGTCCTGCCGGAATGATCCAGGTCAGTAAGGTTGCGAACAGGATGATGACCATCATGATCACAAATGTGTGAGGCATTTTAAATGTCTTTTTGTTTTTTTCTGCCATTTTTAATACTCCTTCCGTACTTTTTTATTATTTTATCACGCTAAAGCGTGGAAGTACATTTAATTTTATTTATTCTTTATATAAATTTAATAAATAATAATATTGGCATCAAAAGGCATTTTGACATCCATGCTGCCGGATCACCTGTGGAAAAATTTTCTCGCATTCTCTTCCGTGTTCCATAAGCATATCGATCATACGCTGCATATAGCCGGTCACCGGCATTTCTTTCCGGTATGCCAGCACAAAATCAGTGGTGCTGTCAATATTACGCATACAATAATACCGCACATTTTCCTGCTTTTTCATATACATCACATAGCTTTCCCGGTTAAATCCGATCCCCAGTCCTTCTCCTACCATCTGCATGGCAGTTTCTATGCTGCGTATCTCCCGTATTTTTCCCGGCCTTACTCCATTTTTATTTAATATACGTTCTGAATCCCTGCGGATACTCTGGTTCTGTTTTGCCAGTATAAGCTTTTCCCCGTTCAGCCAGAAAAGCTCCAGACTTGGAAGGGCTTTTCCTTCTTCCCAGACTGCCTTTTCATTGATGGGATGATCTTTTGGGACAGCAATAAGAAGATGTTCTTTAAATACCACAAAACTATTCATATAGGGAGGCAGGTCTACACTGTTGCATAAAAGCAGATCTGCTTTAAAATTCTGTATACTTTCTTTTAATTCTTTCATGGTTCCCTCACAAAGGATCACTTCCACTCCCGGAAACTCCTTTTCGTAAGAGGCAATAACAGGGGGCAAAAATCCGGTTGCCCGGCGCAGCTGGACCCCGATGCGGATGCGTCCGCTGTAATTTCCAGTAATATCCTTTAATTTTTCATCCAGTTCATGGCTCAGCTGTAAAATAAGCTTCGCCTTTTCCACATACTGCTCTCCTGCATAAGTAAGGATAAACTGCTTTCCCACCCGCTCAAATAACCGGACTCCCAGGGATTTTTCCAGATTGTTAATGTATATGCTTAATGCTGGCTGGGAAATAAAAAGCTCCTTTGCCGCTGCTGTAATCGTTCCGTTTTCTGCCAGTGCACAGACGTATTCCTGTTCCTTCAGATTCATGATCATGCCTCCTGTGTGCTGAGACTTTTTTATCTTCTGTCATGTACTAGTACATCGTTTCATATATTATACTTAATTATCCGAAAGAATGGCAAGATTTATTGCTTTAAACAGCATAATGATCAAAAGTATTTCTGTCTAGGAACTGCTGCTGACTTTATCCCAATACATCCGTTGTAATTACAACAAAAACGAGACTGCCCGGGAGTTAAATCTCCACCGGCAGTCCCTTATATACCGTTTAAAGAAAATTGAAGAACTAACAGGCCTGAGTTTAAATGACCATGATTCTTTATATCTTCTGGAATCATGCCTCAGGCTGCTGCGCCTGATATGATTTTATTAATTCCTTTAAATGCTCCGTAAGCTTTGTATTTTCCCGGTAATCTACCGGGCAGTCGATGATAACCGGTACTTTCTGTTCAAATGCTTTTTCCAGAGTCGGGATCAGTTCCTGGGCGCTGTTAATCCGGTATCCAATAGCATGCATACTTTCTGCAAACTTTACAAAATCCGGATTTGTAAAGTCTACATAGAAGTTTTCCCCATACCGGTCTTCCTCTTTCCATTTGATCAGGCCATAGCTGCAATCATTAAAGACCAGGGTTACAAAAGGAGTTCCGGTGCGCAGGGCAGTCTCAAATTCCTGGCAGTTCATCATAAAACCGCCATCACCAGTAATCGCCAGTACCTTTTTATCCGGGTTGATCAGCTTGGCTGCCAATGCACCCGGAACAGCAATTCCCATGGTGGCAAAGCCATTGGAAATAATACAGGTATTTGGCTCATAACAGTTATAATGCCTTGCGATCCACATTTTATGGGCACCTACATCAGAAATAACGATATCTTCTTTTCCCATTACCTTGCGCACATCATTTAAGATTTTCTGGGGCTTCATAGGAAATTCCATATCTTTGGCATAAGCCTCATGCTCCTTACGCATTTCATCACGAAGCTTAAATGCCCACTCAGGTTTATCATTTCTATGACAACGCATGGCAATATGATTTAAAGAATAGGACAGATCTCCGATGACCTCTACATCCGGCTGATACAGCTTGTTAATGTGGCATGGTCTTGCGTCAATATGGAGAATGGTGTGATTTCCCTTGCTGTTCCATTTATTAGGTGCATATTCTACAATATCATAGCCTACTGCGATCACCAGATCTGCCTCTTCAATAGCAATATTCTGGTAGTCTTTCTGTGGAATACCGATAGTCCATAAAGAATATAGGTTATCGCAGGGGATAATGCCCTTTGCCATCATAGTATTGATCACCGGAATATGCAGTTTCTCCGCAAATTCCGTCAAAGCCTTAGATGCTTTATTCCGGATAGCAGAATGTCCTGCAAGGATCACTGGACGTTTTGCCTGGAAAAGCAGTCCTGCTGCCTCTTCCAGACTTTCTACACTTGCCATTTCCAGATTTGGCTTGTGATGCTTTAAAGGCTGGCGTCCCACTTCACTTTCTACAGGCATAGCTGCAATATTACAGGGCAGGTCAATGTGGCAGGCGCCTGGTTTCTCACTTTCTGCGTATTTAAAGGCAATGCGGACTACCTCGTTTACGGTATCCGGATTTACCACCTGTTTGCTGCGCTTTGTGATCGGTGTAAACATGGTTACAAGATCCAGATACTGGTGGGATGTAAGGTGCATACGCTCCGTTCCTACCTGACCGGTAATGGCGATCAGCGGTGCGCCGTCTGTATTGGCATCTGCCACACCTGTTACCAGGTTGGTAGCACCAGGGCCTAAGGTCGCCAGGCACACACCAGCTTTGCCTTTTAATTTACCGTAAACATCTGCCATAAAAGCTGCGCCCTGCTCATGGCGGACTGTGATAAATTTGATCTTAGAGTCCTTTAACGCCCGCATTACCTCCAGATTTTCTTCTCCCGGAATACCGAAAACATATTCTACTCCTTCATTTTCCAGGCATCTTACTAACACCTGTGCTGCATTCATTGTTTCATTTTCTTTTGTCTGTTTCTGATCGCTCATGATCTGCTGCCTCCCTTTGATCTGATCCTGATTTGTTTTCCATAATATATGGACCCCACAGAACAGAAAAAGCCCCCGAAGATCTAACTCTTCAGAGGCTTCTTTGCCGTTTCATGTTTTCTGGATTCTTTTTCTGAAACGGATTATAGCATCCCAAAACTTCTTTTTCCAACACGAAAATCATTGTTCCGGGTACAGCATTTTTCTTTAATTATAATCCATGAGTTTTATGGACACAAACTTTTTACTCTTCTTTTTCTTCCGGAATTACTTCAATTCCCAGATCCTCTAACTGCTTTGGATCTACAGGAGTTGGTGCCTTTGTCATAAGACAGGAGGCATCTTTTACCTTCGGGAAGGCAATTACGTCACGGATGCTGTCTGCGCCTACCATTAACATGATCATACGGTCGAAACCATATGCCAGACCTGCGTGAGGTGGTACTCCGTACTTAAATGCCTTTAACAGGAAGCCAAACTGGTCATTTGCTCTTTCTGGTGTAAAGCCAAGTACTTCAAACATCTTAGACTGGATATCTGCCTGGTGGATACGGACAGAACCACCGCCCATTTCTACGCCGTTTAATACGATATCGTAAGCCTTTGCACGTACTCTTCCCGGATCGGAGTCAATGTACTGAAGGTCTTCATCCATAGGCATGGTAAATGGATGATGCATTGCTACGAAACGTCCTTCTTCTTCGGAGTACTCTAATAACGGGAACTCTGTTACCCAGAGGAACTTAAAGTCATCTTTCTTTAACAGGTCTAACTGTCTTGCCAGTTCCAGACGCAGGTTGCCAAGTACATCAAATACTACCTTGTCCCTGTCAGCTGCAAAGAGTAATAAGTCACCTGGCTTACCATCCATAGCAGCAACTAAAGCAGCCATTTCCTCATCCTTCATGAATTTAGCGAAGGAAGACTTGTAGGTGCCATCTTCATTAATAGCAATATAAGCAAGGCCCTTTGCGCCGAAGCCCTTTGCGTACTCTACTAAGGCATCGATCTTCTTTCTTGGCATATGTCCCTGTCCCTCTGCGTTGATACCGCGGACAGAACCACCATTCTCTAAAGCGCTCTTAAATACAACGAACTCGCAGTCCTTAACAACTTCAGAAACGTTCTTTAATTCCATTCCGAAACGAAGGTCTGGCTTATCAGAACCAAAACGGTCCATAGCTTCTCTCCAGGTCATACGCTGGATCGGCAGCTGCAGATCATAGTTGCAGATCTCCTTAAACAATTTCTTTAACAGACGCTCATTTACGTCTAAAACGTCATCTACGTCTACGAAGGAAAGCTCCATATCGATCTGAGTAAATTCAGGCTGACGGTCTGCACGAAGATCCTCATCACGGTAGCAGCGTGCTAACTGGAAGTAACGGTCATAACCGGAAACCATCAGTAACTGCTTAAACAGCTGTGGAGACTGTGGCAGTGCGTAGAAAGAACCTGGATGTACACGGCTTGGTACCAGGTAATCTCTTGCGCCTTCTGGTGTACTCTTGATCAGAGTTGGAGTTTCGATCTCTAAAAATCCTTCTTCTGCCAGGAATGCACGGGTCAGAGTAGCAACGCGGCTGCGCAGCATCAGGTTTCTCTGGATGTCAGGACGGCGAAGATCCAGGAAACGGTATTCCAGACGCAGATCTTCTTTTGTCTTGCTCTTTTCTTCAATTGGGAAAGGAGGAGTCTCAGACTCAGCCAGGATACGTAAGGACTCTGCTCTTACTTCGATGGCACCTGTAGCCAGGTTTTCATTTACAGCGCCGGAACGTGCCTCTACACGGCCTTCTACTGCAATAACGAACTCACTTCTTAATTTTTCAGCTTTTGCGAAGCTCTCAGCGCCGCAGTCGCTCTCCTCAAAGATGATCTGGATGATTCCGGAACGGTCACGAAGGTCGGTGAAGATAATACCGCCTTTGTTTCTGCTCTTCTGGACCCATCCCATAAGTGTCATTTCCTGGCCTACGTTTGCCTCTGTGACTTCAGCACAGCGACAGGAACGCTTTAAGCCTGCCATTGATTCTGCCATGATTTTCCTCCTGAAACAGCCGGGATGTCAACGATCCCAACTGAATGTATTATGGTATATTTAGTGTTTCAAGTCTTCCTTATAGAATTCCTTAAACTCACTGTAGCCTTCTTTTCCAAGCTGTTCCTTCTGGAACTTCTTGTTCTTGTTCATCTGTGCGACAAGGATGATCTTTCCTGCCTTGCGGGCCGCCATCGCCTCTTTCATGATGGAAGCAAGTTTCTCGGAGCTCATGCCCTTTTCAAAGAGCCATGCCTCTTTCTCGTTGCCGCCCGGAACGGTAAATCCGTTGTCGAGAAGAATGGTAACAATACGCTCAAATCCGATGGAGAAACCGCAGGCCGGTGTGTCCATGCCTGTGAATTTTCCGATCATCTTGTCGTATCTTCCGCCGCCGGCTACGGAACCTCCGAAGCCTTCCATGGAAACCTCGAAGATGGTTCCTGTGTAGTAGCCCATTCCGCGGACTAAAGTCGGGTCAAACGCAAGCTTGAAGCTTCCATCGGAAACCTCGCCGACTGTCTCCATGATCTGCGCAAGGTTCTCCGCAGCGCCGTCCTCTAAAACGCCTACAAGGATCTCGCCCATGCGGCGGACGCCTGCTGCATCGTTTGTTGCCTGGCTCATCAGATCCAGGTATTTATCGGCCGTCTCCTCGGAGTAGCCGTTTTCCATAAGCTCTGCCTTTACACCATCCGTACCGATCTTGTCCATTTTATCGACGGTGATGAATACCTTATCGATATCTTCCTCCGGGAATCCGCTGTATACGGCCATCGCACGGAGAAGCTTTCTGTCGTTGACGCGGACCTCAAAGCTGTTGTCCGGGCAGATCTTCTTTAACGCGGTCGTCGTCGCAAGGATCAGCTCGATCTCGGCCTGATTCGTTGCGTCACCGAGAATATCGATATCACACTGGACGAACTGTCTGAAACGTCCCTTCTGCGGACGGTCTGCACGCCATACGCTGCCTACCTGAAGTGCCTTAAACGGAGACGGAAGGTTTGCGGAGTTGTTGGAGTAATATCTGGATAACGGAAGTGTCAGATCATAGCGGAGTCCGCCGTCTGCCAGATCGTTCTCCGTCTCTGCTGTCTCGATATTTAATTTCTCGCCGCGCTTTAAGATCTTGAAGATCAGCTTCTCATTGTCGCCGCCCTGTTTGCTAAGGAGGTTCTCAATGTGCTCCACGCACGGAGTCTCGATTGCGGAAAATCCGAACCCGCGGTAAGTCTCTTTGATCTGGTTCAGCACATAATCCCGGATCTGCATCTCTGCCGGGAGAATATCTTTCATGCCGGTGACCGGCTTTTTCTTTAATGCCATAAAGCTACCTCTGTTTCTCTCTTTGTCGCGCAATTTCACGCCTACGTTCACCATAATACGCTGATTGCCTTAGGTTTTCAAGGGTTTTTTCTTTCCTTAATAAAAGTATTATATTTTTCGGACATGGATAAGTCAACTTATTTTGTGAGTTTTTCCCATCCCGCATCTAAAAGAGCGGCGTAATCAGCCGCCTGCACAGAAAAAGGACCTCCGCCAGGAAACGGAAGTCCTTTTTCCTTATATTATACGTCTTTCTACAGTCCGGTCCAGCCGATGCTCTGTAAGATCGTCAAGGATACGAATGAGAGGATCACCTGGCATCCGAGGAGCGGCATGAGCCACTTTGCATATTTTGTCCAGTCTGTCTTTGCGATCGCGAGGGAACCCATCAGAGTACCTGCTGTCGGGAAGAGGCAGTTGGAGAAGCCGTCACCGAACTGGAATGCCTGTACAGCAACCTGTCTTGTGATACCTGCAAGATCAGCAACCGGAACCATAAGCGGCATAACTGCTACAGCCTGTCCGGAACCGGACGGAATGAAAAGGTTGATAACCAGGTTTGCAACGAACATGAAGTTCGCTCCGAGGATAGAACCCATTCCGGACATCGGGATGGACAGCCAGTAAACGATCGTATTTAAAATGTTTCCGCTTGCGAGGATCACAGAAATACCATTTGCGAAGCCGACAATGAACGCGGCGTTTACCATCTTGGAACAGCCACCGATAAATACCTTCGTTGTTCCGTTGATACCCATACCATTGAGAAGGCCAACAACAACCGCAAGTGTAAAGAATGTAGCGGCGATCTGATCATAGCTCCATTTATATTTTACAGAGCCAACCAGGATTGCCGCAACCGCTACGACAAGACCGATCAGGCTGATCAGGTGCTTCGTTGTTAAATGTGCTTCGATCGCCTTCGCTCCATCTTTTCCTGCGCCCATGCTGTCAGATGCACTCATGCCAGCTTCATAGTTTAAGCTCTTCTTCGGATCCGCCTTGATGGTTTTCATGTAACGGATCGTAAAGAAATAGCAGAGCGCGAAGTTGATGATGTTTAATACGACGCGGACACCGAAACCGGAGAAGATCGGGAGCTCCGCGATCGGCTGTGCAATACCGATACTGGAGGCGTTCGCCCAGCCTACGTTAAATCCGGAGTAAGCGCCCATGTATACAAGCAGGAAGCCTGTGAAGGAATCATATCCTAAGTTTGTTGCAAGGATGATTCCGATCGGGATCAGGGCAACGACCGGGTTTGCGAAAACGCCTGCTGCGCCGCCGATGGACATGAATGCCATTACTAAGAATACAAGTACGTTTACATTTAAGTTCTGCTTGGAAGCAAGTTTTCCGAACGCAGCGTGGATCGCTCCTGTCTTTTCAAGGATCTCAACGGCACCGCCGACAAACATGACCATGACCATTAACTTTGCGGCTTTGTAGAATCCCTGTACGACTGCCATGATAGTTGCCCACGGACCGACCGGGGAAGCTTCTACGGTGTGATAGGTACCTGCGATAACCTTGTTTAAGTTGCCCACTTTCTCTGTATCGAATTCACCTGCCGGAACGATCCAGGTCAGGATGGCGCAGACGATCATGAGCATGAATAACAGTGCACATGTACTTGGAATCTGCAGCTTTTTCTTGTTGTTTTCCATAAGTGTTCTCCTTTATCTTAAGAAATCTCTCGCGTACTGGATGATGACGGATGCGCCTGTGCGGATGCACTTCTCATCAAATACGTTTTTAGAGTTATGAAGACCGTGTCTGGAATTCGGATCCTCGTTATTTCCGGATCCTAAGCGGAACTGTGCGCCCGGTCCGAACTTCGGGAAGAGAACAGAAAAGTCCTCGGAACCCATTGACGGATTCTTCACATAGGAAACATGGTCAGCACCAATGGTCTTTGCAGCGGCCTCAGCAACTGCCTCGATGATGGAATCGTCATTTACGAGCGGCGGAACTCCGATTTCCCATTCAACCTCCGCAGTTCCTCTCATGGACTCGGCGCAGCCTTTTACGACGCGGTCGATGGCAGCCATCATTTTTTTGCGGCAGTCCGGATCAAGGCTTCTCAGTGTTCCATGCATCTCCACATAATCCGGGATGATATTGTTTACTGTTCCGCCGTGGATGCTGCCGATGGTAAGGACGCCCGGATATACCGGATAGTTTTCACGGGAGATCACGGTCTGAAGCTGTGTGATCACATAACCGGAGATTACGACCGGATCGATGCAGTTTTCCGGATGAGCGCCATGTCCGCCCTTTCCTTTGATCTTGATATTAAAGAAATCGTTGGACGCGTTTGCCGGTCCCTTTTTTAATCCGATGCTTCCGGCATCGATCTCCGGTGATACGTGGAGACCGATAAATGCGTCCGGTTTCGCAACCTGCGTGAAATTACAGTCGACAAGCTCACCGGCTCCCATATGCTCTTCTGCCGGCTGGAAGATCAGCATGACTGTTCCGGCAAGCTCCCCGCGTATCTCAGATAATACCTTTGCGCAGTAGAGAAGCACGGTTGTGTGGATATCATGTCCGCAGGAATGGCAAGCGCCATCATTTTCGGAAGCGAACGGAAGTCCTGTGAGTTCCTTCATCGGAAGTGCATCGATATCCTCGCGGATCGCAACGGTTTTTCCCGGTTTTCCGCCGCGGATAACGGCAACAACACCCGTCTTCATCCCGATCTCGGCAATCTCCACACCGTATTCCGTCAGTTTTTCGCGGATGAACTCCGTTGTCTTATATTCCTTGTTGCTAAGCTCCGGATGTCTATGAATATGCCTGCGAATGGCAATCATTTCATCTTCATACTTTGCTGTGAGACTCATTGTATCCATATTGGAATACCCCTTTCTAATTTATTTATAAAATTTTAAAGTTCCTGATTGATCCGAACTGTTCGATTCTTATCTGTCTTCTTACATTTTCATCCGTGTCTATACACACGCCTTCACTGCAATCGCCTCAATCTCACATAAAACGCCCTTCGGCAGTTCTTTCACGGCAACACAGCTTCTTGCTGGTTTTGAAGTAAAATATTCTGCATAAACCTCATTGAATGCTGCAAAATCTGCCATATCTGCCAGAAAGCAGGTGGTCTTAAAGACCTTCTCCATGCTGCTTCCTGCTTCTACTAAAATTGCCTTTACATTTTCACAGCTCTGTTTTGCCTGAGCTGCGATATCAGCCGGAGTGCTTCCGTTTATCGGATTTACCGGGATCTGACCGGATGTGTATACAACTCCATTTACCTCGTACGCCTGGGAATATGGTCCGATCGCGCCTGGTGCTTTTTGTGTGTTAATGACGTTCATAAATTTTCCTCCAACTATTTTTATTTTTTTTTCATAATCAGATACAGCGGTGCGACAAGAAGCATTGCTCCAAGTCCTGCCACCAGACGGTATACTTCTGTATGATAAAGAAGCCATACGCTGGCGAGTACTGCGATAGCCGGGAACATCATACCCAGCGGTACTTTATAGCCACTGTGCTCCGGATTTTTTCTTCTGAGAACCGGAACTGCAATACAGGTCGGTATGTACTGGCTGAAACGGCTGATCACGCTGATCGCTGCCAGTTCGGCAAAGCTTCTGGTAGGAAATTTCTCAATCTCAACCTGAAATTCTTTTAACCGTTCTTTGATAAACCGGGTCGTATTAATCTCATGAAAACTTAATTCCGGATTTCTGTGCAGATATCAGCGGTCCTGTATCATCTGTTCTTCCAGTTCTTTCACACTTTGAAGAATACTCATTTTTCCTGCCCTTCTTTCCGGTATTGTTCCATGGCATCTTTCATCCGGTTCAGTCCACACTCCAGCATAGCACGCGGCATAGCCAGATTCAGGCGGATATAGCCATTCGCATTCCCAACAAACAAGCTGTCTCCCCCTTCTAACAGAACACCAGCTTTATTTGCGAAAAAGTCTGGAAGATTCTCCACACCAGGCAAACAGTTTCTCATATCGATCCAGGCCAGATACGTTGCCTCCGGAATGTTATAGACCGCTTCCGGAAAATATTTCTTTAAAAAGGAATCCAGGAATGCAAAATTTTCATCCAGATACAGCTTCAGTTCTTCCAGCCATTCCCGTCCTTTCTGATATGCAGCAGTATGTGCCGCAAGAGATACCGGATTCACGAAGCCAACATTTTTATCTTTCTGCGTAAAGGTCTCCCTAAGCTTCGGATCGCGAATGATGATATTGGAAAACATCAATCCAGCTAAATTAAATGTTTTGCTGGCGGACATGCAGGTAATCAGCTTCTTATAATCCGGCAAAACTTTTCCCATTGGAATGTGGCGCTTTCCATGTCGGATCAGATCACAATGGATTTCATCGGAAATCAGCCAGAGATCATATTTTTTTGCAATCTCTCCTACTTTTGCAAGTTCCTCTTCTGTCCATATCCGTCCCGTCGGGTTATGCGGATTGCACCAAAGGATCAGTTTAGTTTTCGGATCTGCCGCTCTCCGCTCGAAATCCTCGAAATCGATCTGAAACATTCCATCCACACGCTTTAACGGAGAACAGCTCAATCCCACATGGTTATATTCTGCTGTATGCTGGAAGAATCCGTAAGCCGGAGTTGTGATTAAAATTGTTTCATCCTTTTCCAGCAAATCCTCTGCCAGCTCATAAAGTGCCGGAATGATTCCGGAAGAGAATGTCAATTCTTCCTGTGGGAAAGACCAACCATAAAGATCTTCACACCACTTTTTCAATGCTTCATAATAGTCTGTCCCAAATACATTCGTATAGCCAAAAATGCGGCGGTCAATCCGCTCTTTCATTGCCTGGCAGACTGCAGGTGCCGTTGCAAATTCCATATCCGCCACCCACATTCTGATAAACTCCTCATCCTTATATGGGAACACCTTCTCCGGACCCGCATGAAAAATGTAGCCGCGAAAACCGTCTGTATTCAGTGCATTTGTATTTCTTCTGTCAATCTGTTCATCAAAATTGTACTTCACAAATCATACCTCCTTCTCGAACCTGTTTGCATCCTGCCCTGCGCACTGGCATTCCTGCATTGTTTGCAACTGTCCGGTAACCTCACAGATGCATTGTTTCAGAAAACGTTTTTCTTTTGTAGTTCCGATTATAGGGGGTGAAGTTTGAAAAATCAAAGGAGTGCAAATCTATTAAAACGAGACTTATTTCGTTTTTTATCTTGTATCAGTAGAATAATTCAGGGGATTATGATATAATTTTTTTTAGAATTGTAAAAACGATATTTTTTAGGGAAAAAAATATATTTATCAGAAACAAAGGAAGGACCATATGCATTCTTTATCAAAGCAGGCTGGCACTGCTGTACGGGAATACCGGAAAATACGGAAAATGTCCCTGGAACAGCTGGCCCGGATGATCCAGAAGAGCCGAAGCACTGTAGCCAAATATGAAACCGGTGAGATTTCCATGGATCTAGATACCTTATATGAAATTTCCCAGGCGTTGAATGCGCCTGTGGAAGCATTTTTCGCACACTTAAACACTCAAAAAAAAGCAGCCGACACACCAAAAAATATCCCGGAATTTTTCCGACAAGGCTATCTTTATGGCTACTACCGGGATGGCCGAAACAACACGCTGAACGCTTCTCTTCTCAAAATCGGAGCTGTAAATGGCGACAACGGCAACCAGTTTCAGGCTTCTCTTTATATGAACGTCAAGGACTGGGAGCATCCTTATGTCTGTGAAAATACGTATTTAGGAACCATCGAATTCCACCATATCCTGACAAGCCTGAATATGTCCCACCGTGACACCCCGCTGGAACACATCATGATTACAATTCCTGAAAACTTCAGCAACACCCAGGTTAAAATGGCGCTGTTTTCCGGTGTATCCTTCCGTCCCTTCATGCCCTGCGCATTGAAAATGCTGTTCAGTCAGACACTTCTTGCCTCAGATGACCCATTGATGAAAAACCTGCTGATCAACCGCGATGATATCCGCAAACTAAAAATGTATAACATTTTTACGATCACGCAGGACTGGTAAATTGAGGCCAGAACTAATAAAGGTCCGGAAGAGAACGAGACCGCCTTCCTCTATTTTCACATATCGATTTCCGACCTTTTGCCCCTGATATCAGGAAAACAGAATATTACAGTTTGGCCATTGCATAGTCTTGTTTCTATAATCATGAAAACAAGACTATGCAATTTATTGCAACAAAAACTGAAATCGATTGCAAAACCGTTTGACAAAACTCTAATCGAGTAGGAGGGAAATTTAACTAAATTTCC
>OGHJ01002426.1_pt1 | contig 15825 bp, 12 predicted proteins | sample 1571351 | NCBI WGS metagenome assembly OGHJ01 (sample SAMEA2582037, study PRJEB24529) | metagenome | biome: Human gut stool | place: China | collected 2011 | reverse complement strand
TCCGGAAGGTTTCTTATTAGGCTAAATTGAAAGAAACAAAATAAGAGTTTAAAGGTACAGGGAGGTACTTCTGAGGGAAAGAAGTACCTCGGGAGTTCACATAAAAACAGTATAAAGGAGGATACTTTATGAAAAAGAGATGGCTTTGCGGTACGATGGCATTGGTAATCGGAGCGATGGCAATGGCGGGGTGTTCAGGCGGAAATTCTTCTTCATCCGCATCTGCAGCCGGAACCGAAGCAGCAGATAGTGGTTCCAGCGTAGATACTTCCGGAGCGGAGATGACGATCCGTGTAGCACATGTATGTGGAACCGGTTCTCCGTATGATTACGGTGCGAATGCTTTTAAAAAGCTGGTCGAGGAGGGCAGCAACGGACGGATTAAAGTAGAGGTTTATGCAGGCGATATGACAACCGACGAGGTTGAGTGTGTTGAGATGGTTCAGAATAATAACCTGGAAATCGGCTGGGTAGGAACTGGTGCCCTGGGCGGATTTGTACCAGATTTAGGCATTTTTGAGCTTCCATTCCTGTTTGAGGATGAGGATAATGTCAATAAAGCGCTGGAGGGAGAATTTGGCAATTCCCTTCTGGAACAGTTAAGCGCGGTTGATGGAATTACAGGACTTGGTTTCCATGAGGATGGCTGGAGAAATATCCTGACTAAAGATAAGACAATTAATACCGTAGATGATATGAAGGGCGTTCGTATGAGAACCATGCAGAATGAAGTTTGCGTGGCAACCTACGAAGCACTTGGTGCTACACCGGTTGCATTGGCATCTGGCGAGCAGTTCACAGGACTTCAGAATGGCGTTGTAGATGGAACAGACAATAGTGCATTATATGCAGTAGCAGATGGTTATATTGAGGTTGTTAATAATATCTGCGATATTCATCATTACTATTCCAGCGGTATCATTGTTGCTTCTTCAAAATGGTATGAGGGTTTAAGCGAAGAAGACCAGAAACTCGTGAAAGAGTCAGCTATAAAAGCAGGCGAAGAGCAGAGAGCTTGGTTCCTGGAAAATGACGAGGCAAAGATTGCTGAGTATGAAGAAAAAGGTTATACCGTAACACGTCCGACTGATATTGATGCATGGAAAGAAAAAGTTGCTCCGGTATATGATAAAATGTACGCGGCACATCCGACCTGGGAAGGTCTGGTTGAGATGGTTCGCGCAGCGAAATAAAGTACAATAATTTTTGAACTATCATGTACTCCCGGAGCCTGTTTTCGGGAGTACATTTACAAAGAGGGGAGAAAAATGGCAGGATTGATTGAAAAACTTCACAAGATTGGCGACGTGATCAATACGGTTGCCAGAGTTGCATTAGGGGTTACGTCAATTGCTTTATGTATCGCGGTAATCGGTCAGTTTATTTTGCGATGGTTTGGAGCTACGATGCCATGGGCAACGGAGTTCTCCTGTTATATCTTCGTTTGGACCACGATGCTTGGCAGTGCCGTAGCAAGCCGTCATCTGCTTCATATCGGTGTTGACATGGTAATTAACTTGTGCCATGGAAAAACACGTCAGTTTATGCTGGTTCTGGCGGATGTGATTTTATTATTTGCACTTGTTTTATTTACAATTTCAGGTTGGAACTATACAGTTGCACAGATTCCACATCTGGGAACGACGATCAAGGTTTCGCTGGCGCTCTTTTATGCAGCCCTTCCGGTCAGCGGTCTCATTATGATTTATTATACATTTGTGCAGCTTCTTGAAAATATATGTTACGGGGAAGCGAAAAAGATTCCTCTTCCGGGGGATGAAGAGTAGGAGGTCAATATGTTCAGCAGTATAATTTTATTTGGAAGCTTTTTCTTGTTTCTTGCATTAGGCGTTCCGATTGCTTTTGTATTGATCGTAGCGACGGTCTCCTATGCGCTTTTAAGTACCGGTGATGCCAATCTGGCGTTGGTTCCGCAGCGAATTATCTATGGTATTAATAGTTTTACCATGCTTTGTCTTCCATTCTTCGCTCTGGCAGGAAATATTATGAATCACGGCGGTATTACCATGCGTCTGGTTCGTTTCGCACAGGCATTCGTTGGACATATCAAGGGTGGTCTGGCGATGGTAGACATCCTGGTATGTATGATGTTTGGTACAGTTTCAGGCTCGGCGGTAGCTGGTACGGCGGCAGTTGGATGCCTGATGATTCCGGCAATGAAGGATGAAAAGTATGATCCGGCGTTTACAGCAGGTCTGACCGCGTGTGCATCCTGCTGCTGCCCGATTATCCCACCGAGTCTGGCATTCGTTATTTACGGTGCGGCAGCGAAGGTATCCGTTGGCGATATGTTTATCGCCGGAGTAGTACCGGGTATCCTGATGGGTATTATCATGATGCTGGTTGTTTATGTATTTGCAGTGAAACGTGATTTTTCAGCAGGTCCTAAGACAAGCTGGAAGGAAAAATGGGAAGCAACCAGACAGGCACTTCCATGTATCGGACTTCCGATCATCGTTGTTGGCGGTATCATGGGTGGTTTCTTTACTCCGACCGAGGCAGCGGCGGCAGCGGTTCTTTATTCCCTGATTTTGTCGGCATTTGTATACCGGACCGTTGGCTGGAAAGAGCTCTGGAAATCGATTATCGACAGCGCGATCGACAGTGGTACGGTTATGCTGATTGTCGGCGGCTGCTATCTGTTTGGATGGGTTATCTCCAATGAGAGATGGGCAGTTTCTGTAACGAATATGCTGGTTGGTCTTCATACTTCTTTAGCAGTGAAACTGTTACTGGTCAATCTGGTTCTTCTGGTTGTTGGTATGTTTATGGATAGTGCTCCGGCAATCATGCTGGTAGCGCCGATTCTGGCACCGGCGATGGCAAGCCTGGGCGTTGACCCGATTCAGACTGGTATGATTGTCTGCCTGAACCTGACCATCGGTCTGGCAACTCCGCCGGTAGGTGTCTGCTTATACACGGCAACCAATATTGCAAGATGTAAATTTGGAGATACGGTTCGAAATGCAATACCATTCCTGGTAGCGATGCTGGCAGCATTAGCGATTATTACGAATGTTCCGGTAGTATCCAGAATTCCATTTATTTTAATGGGACGATAGAAACGAGAGGGGACGTTGAAGTTGGACGTTCCCTTTTCCTTTACAAAAACACGAATCAAAAATGATGAATAAAAAACATGGAATGATTGATACAAAAAGGAGGACAAACCATGGAAAAACTACCCTGCAGTATCTTCAATGATGTACTCGGTCCGGTGATGCGCGGACCTTCCAGTTCCCATGTGGCGGGGGCGGCGCGGATCGCCTCCATGATCCGGCAATCTCTGGATGCACCGGTGAAAAAAGCGATTGTTGATTTTGATGTCAATGGTGCGCTGGCGGCATCGCACACGGGACACGGAACGGATATGGGATTTGCCAGCGGGCTTTTGAATATGGAGCTGGATGCGGCGTCTGTAGGGCTTCAGAATATCACGGGGCTTGCCTGCGATCCGGTTGGAAACCGTGTTGAATGGCCGTGCCTCGGCAAAAATATCATGGGCGGAAGCAATGCGCTCGCCAGCGCCAATATGATTCTGGCAGGCTACGACAAGGTGATCCCGCTGGATGAGACGATCGGCGCGATCTATGAGATCGGTCTGTCGCTGCCGCTGGAACTGCGTTGTACCTTTGGCGGTCTGGGTAAGACAAAGACTGCTCGGGAGATTCTGAAGCGGTCCGACGCGCATTTTCCGGGGGAAGAGGCGCGGTAGGTGTAATTCGAAACATCGTGAAAGGACAGTTACAGTTTGTGTAAGGTGCGTACTGTAAGGTGGCATATCTTTTTAAGATCTGAAATAAAAATTGATTAAATAACTCTATAGAGATATAATATTAATAAAAATATCTCTATAGAGTTATTTCCATTAAAACGAATCTATTTTTTATATACCACATGTTTCTACTTGCTCCCATAATAGATAAGGAGGTTCCTCAGAATGAGAAAAATTTTATATCACGGTTCCTTGGAAATTATTTCTACTCCTATGTATGGTCAGGGAAAGGTCTATAATGACTACGGACAGGGCTTTTATTGTACGGAGAGTCTGGAGCTGGCGAAGGAGTGGTCGTGCGCCGAGCGGGAGGACGGCTATGTGAATCAGTATGAAATGGATGAAACCGGTCTTTTGATTTTAAATTTGATGGAGAAGCACTACAGCGTTCTTCATTGGCTGGCGATTTTGATGAAATACCGGAAAATCCGCCTTTCTTCGGCGGTCATGAAACGGGGAAGAGAGTGGCTGCTGGAACATTTCCTCCCGGATGTGGACGGATATGATGTGGTGATTGGGTACCGGGCGGATGATTCGTATTTTTCATTTGCAAGGGCGTTTGTAAATAATGAAATATCGTTAGAGCAGCTTTCGTATGCGATGCGGCTGGGAAAATTGGGAGAGCAGTATGTATTAAAGAGTCAGAAGGCATTTCAGGCGATACACTTTCTTTCTTATGAAGGAGTAGATTCAGTGGAATATTATGTAAAACGAAGAGCCAGAGATGAGCAAGCTAGAAATGCATACCGGAAAAAGGTGGAAGAGGATGATATCGACGGTATTTATATGCGGGATTTGATTCGAGGGGAGGTGTCGGCTGAGGATGAGCGCTTATGGGATTGAATATCTGGATGATGCGATGAGGAATCTGGGGGAAATGACAGATTATGCGGTCAATGCCTGTGGGATAGATCTGGAAGATTTTTGGAAATTGTTTCTTACAACCGGGTATGCAGAAAAATTTGGGGAAGGTGTACCAAGAGTAGTGAGCGGCTTTTCTGGAACGGAGCTTGCGGAGGAAGTGCTTCGAAAAGCGGGAAAAAAGGACGAACTGCCGGAACCGCAGGTAGAATTTACCTGTTCCAGAGAGTATTGGAGTGGCTGGATACTGGCGTATTATCAGTGGTACAGTGAGAAGAAATTTAAGGAAATTGAAGCAGGGCTTCCGGTCCGGGAGGTTGTGGAAATGTATCCGGCACTTCATGAAGCTCCGGAGGATAAATTTGTTGAGGCGGCAGACAGAATCATTCGAAGAAAAGAGCAGGGGAAAAACGCGTTGCGGCGGATCCGGAAGATGGCGGGATATACCCAAAAGGATCTTTCAGAGCAATCGGGGGTTACGCTGCGGAGTATTCAGCAGTATGAACAGGGAAAAAAGAAGATTCAAAAAGCATCCGCAGAAACCGTGCGTGCGCTTGCACGGTCACTGGGATGCCAGATGGAAGATTTGCTGTAATTGCGAAGGAATTGGACAGTTTCAATTTGCTATAGCGCAGTCGCCTTCGGCAGACTAAAAATAAATTCCGTCCCCACGCCCTCGGTGCTGACAACGTCGATATTTTCCCCATGTGCCTGAATAATCTCTTTGACAATCGCAAGCCCCAGCCCGGTGCCCTTTTTATCTTTTCCGCGCGATAAGTCGGTCTTGTAGAAACGTTCAAAGATTTTCTTCTGGCTGTCCTTCGGGATGCCGATGCCGGTGTCTTTGACGGAAATGAAGATTTTTTCATACCGGATGGAGGTCTGGATGTAAATGATCGAATCCTCGTGGCTGAATTTGATCGCGTTGTCGATCAGGTTGTAGAGAACCTGCTGGATTTTTCCGAGATCGGCGTAGACCATCTGGATGCTATCCGCAAAGGTCAGGTCAAACGTGATGCCTTTTGCGCTGCACGTGCCCTCGAAGGTTGCGGCGGTATCCTTGATCGTCCGGTTGATATCGAAATTTGTCCGGGTTAAGTAGCCTTTGCTGTCCAAGGAGTTGAGTGTCAGCATGCCTTGGGTCAGCTTGTTGAGGCGTTCGGTTTCGGAAATGACGATGTGCAGGTATTTATGATAGAGTTCCTGCGGGATTGTGCCATCGAGAATTGCCTCGAGATAGCCTTTGATGGAAGTCAGAGGCGAGCGGAAATCGTGCGATACGTTCGCGATGAAATTGTGCTGGTACTGTTCCATTTCATTTAACTCGCTGGACATATAGTTTAATGTGCTGGCGAGATAGCCGATCTCGTCGTGGGTGGTAATCGGGATATTGTGTGCCAGGTTTCCGGCTGCATATTCATTGGCTGCGACCGTAATCTTTTTGAGCGGGAAATAGACCACTTTTGTAAAAACAAGAAGCACCACCAGGGATAGGAAGAACAGGATGATCGATGTTATGTAAATAATATTCAGAAATCCGTTCTGTTCCGCCTCAATGTTCTGGATTGGCATATGAATCACGATGTAGCCGTAGGTCTTCATATTGCCTGTGATCGGGGCGGAAACGGAGAGTACCTTGCTGTCAAACAGGTTGTAATACTGTCCGATGGAATAGAGCCGGTTGCCCTGTGCGGTCGGGTCGAAATCGTCGATTGCGATGCCGGTACGACTGTCGCTGCTGTCCGCAACGATGGTGCCCTCATGGTTCAGGATCCAGATATCCGACTGCAGATAGGCGGAAACCGCCTCGATCTGTGGATATGCCGAGTCGAGATTGATGGTTTTTCCCTCGTAGGCTTTGCTGCACCGATCGGCAATCATGGTCGCCTCGTCATACAGAACCTCCGATTCGCGTTCCACCAGATGGTGGTAGGTCATCTCAGATGAGATGGTCGCGATCGTGATGAATCCAAGCAGACCGAAGATGAGATAGCCGAACAGCAGTTTATAATAAAGAGAATGTGTGTAGTGGTTTGATTTCATGGTAAACCTCCGGTTACCTCTTCACGTAACAGTTCAGTTCCTTTACTAACAGTTACCGTTTTACCTCAAATTTATATCCAATCCCCCAGACGGTCGTCAGCGCCCACTTGTCGTTGCCCTTGATTTTTTCACGGAGGCGCTTGATATGGACATCTACCGTCCGCGTGTCGCCGATGTATTCATATCCCCAGATATGGTCGAGAAGTTGCTCCCTTGTGAATACCTGGTTTGGTGAAGACGCGAGGAAATAGAGCAGTTCCAGTTCCTTCGGCGGCAGCTCGATCGAGTGTCCGTTGTAAATGACGGAGTAGTTCGTCAGGTTGACGATGAGATCCGGATATTCGACAAAATTGCCATGCTGTTCGGTCACGGACGATGCAGGCATCTGCACCGGTAGCTGGTAGCGCCGCAGAACGGCTTTGACTCTGGCAACCAGCTCTTTCGAATCGAATGGTTTGATCATGTAGTCATCGGCGCCCAGCTCCAGCCCAAGCACCTTATCAAAGATTTCGCCCTTGGCGGAGAGCATGATGATTGGCACCTGGGAGGTACTTCGCAGTTCCCGGCAGACCTGATAGCCGTCGATGCCCGGAAGCATCAGATCAAGGAGAATCAGGTTGGGCTGAAATTCGGGAAATACCCGGAGAGCTTCTTCCCCGTCTCCGACAATTTTCGTTTCAAAACATTCTTTCGTCAGGTAAAGTGAGATTAGTTCAGCAATGTTGTAGTCGTCATCTACGATGAGAATGCGCTGCTTTTCAGCCATGTTGATTCCTCCTGTTTTTTGGATATTTGTAACTGTTCAGTACCTTCACAGTTATGGATATTTCTTATTTAAATGTCACGATTGTAACGCCTGTATCGCCTTCGCCAAATTCGCCAAGCCGGAATTCCTTGACATAGCTTAATTTTTTTAAATGGCGGTGTACGCCCGCTTTCAAAGCGCCGGTTCCCCGACCATGTACGACTCGGACCTGCGGAAGATGCGCCAGATAGGCATCATCCAGATATTTATCGAGTACCGGGATCGCCTCGTCGACGGTCATGCCAATCAGGTTGACCTCCGGCGATACGCTGAAGGACTTGGACATCTTGATCTTGCTGCTTCCGCTTCCGGATCCGCGGGAACCACCCGTATGTGTGCCGGAAAGTCCCGGTCCGGTGATGGATGCTTCCTCGACCATTTCCAGATCGCGGATATTGACGAGGGAGCGCAGAATTCCCATCTGTACATACAGATCGCCCTTGGCGTTCGGCAGGGAGCTGACGGTTCCCTTTAAATTCATCGAGAGAACGCGCACGGTATCGCCGAGACGCAGCTTTTTCGCGGAAACGGCTTTTTTCGGTGCGGCGGTTTTCTTAACTGCCAGTTTCTTGTCTACATCCTGGATCTTGCCGCGCAGCTTGGTCCGCTCGGCTTCCAGTTCTTTATTGACGCCGGAAGACTTGGCAAGCTTGTTGATGTTGCGGATCGTCTGATCGGCGGTGTCCTTTGCATCCTGAAGGATCTTCTGAGCTTCTTCGCGGGCTTTGGAAAGCATTTTTTCCTTCTGCTCGGAGAAACGTTCTTCCTTCTGCTGGAGGCGGTTCTTCAGCGTTTCAATTTCCTGTTTATAGGAGGCGATCTCTTCGCGCTCTTTTTCAACGGTCACGCGGCTGTTTTCCAGATTGGCAAGCAGATCCTCGAAGGATTCGTCCTTCTGCTCCATCTGGTTTTTCGCCTCGTCGATGATATAATCCGGCAGCCCCAGCTTGCGGGAAATGGCAAATGCATTACTTTTTCCTGGAATACCGATGAGCAGGCGGTAGGTCGGGCGGAGAGTCTCGACGTTGAACTCGCAACAGGCATTTTCAACGCCTGGCGCGGTCAGCGCGAAGACTTTTAATTCGCTGTAATGCGTGGTTGCGATCGTCCGGCAGGTCATGTTGTGCAGGAAATTTAAAACCGCAATCGCCAGCGCCGCGCCCTCGGTCGGGTCGGTACCGGAACAGAGCTCATCGAAGAGACAGAGCGAATTGGCGTCCGCCTCATTTAAAATCGAAACGATATTCGTCATATGGGCGGAGAATGTACTCAGATTCTGCTCGATGCTCTGCTCATCGCCAATGTCGGCAAATACATTGTCAAAAACAGCCAGCTCGGATCCCTCAAATGCCGGGATATGGAGTCCTGACTGCCCCATCAGGGTAAAGAGTCCGACGGTTTTTAAAGAAACGGTTTTACCACCCGTGTTTGGACCCGTCACAATCAGAAGGTCAAACGAATCGCCAACCCAGATGTTGATCGGAACGACCTGTTTCGGATTTAAGAGCGGATGGCGTCCGTCCTTGATATTGATATACCGTTTGTTGTTAAATTTCGGTTCCACGCAGTTATAGTGGCGGGAAAGAGCTGCCTTTGCGAAAATGAAATCGAGCTCTGCCAGAATCGAAAGATCCGAGAGGATCGCGTCGGTGTAAGGCATAAGCTGGCTGGAAAGAGCTGCCAGAACGAACTCAATTTCCCGTTTTTCCTGGATTTCCAGCTCGCGCAGTTCGTTGTTCAGCTTGACGATCGCGAGCGGCTCGATAAATACAGTCGAACCGGTCGAGGACTGGTCGTGCACCATGCCTGGAACCTGGGATTTATACTCAGCCTTGACCGGCAGGCAATAGCGCCCGTCGCGCATTGTGATGACGGCATCCTGTAAATAGGTCCGGCTGGAATTTAAAATAGAATTTAACTGGGTATGGACGCGTCCGCCCACGATCTTCATGGAGCGGCGCACTTTGGCAAGTCCCGGACTTGCGTCATCGCTGACCTCATCCTCGGATGGCAGGCAGCGCTTGATCTCATTGTTGACCGGCGTCAGCGGATCCAGGGCGCGGAAGCGCTCATCAAGGGAATCATCTGGAAATTCTTCGGATTTCTCATGGCGTCCGTAGCTCTGCGCGCGGGCAGCGACTGTCAGCAGGGAGCTGACAGAGAGAAGCTCCGGGATCCCCAGGGAACTTCCGATTTCCAGACGTTTCATGGAACCACGCACATCCTTCACGCCGCCGAAGGAGAGACTTCCCTTCATGCGGACGCGCGTCAGGGCATCGGTCGTCTCCGTCTGGCTTTGCCGGATCGTCCCCAGATCACAGGACGGCTGCAGTTCCCGGCACATCTGTTTTCCCATCTCCGTGGAGGCGTTCTCCGTGAGCTGGTCGATGATCTTTGTATATTCGAGAGTTTTTAATGCTTTTTCATTCATGTTGTGGTAATCCTCTTAATTTAAATGGTGTTCACATGATACCGTGACCACTAAATTCGTGAAAGACCTCATTAAGTGGTCAGGTATAAGTTCTCACTAGACTCGAAAAGACCTCGTCAAGTGTTCACATTATATCACATTCCCCGCCGTCTAGCCAAGCATTCGCACTTTTTTCTTGCATAACCTTAAGAAGGAAAGTATAATTAGGATATGTTATGCAAAGGGGAAAGTGAAATGCCGGATTCAGAAGAACTTGAAAAAAAGGAAAAACGGGAATTCATGAGAGAAACGATAGTGAAGCCGCCGCTGACCAGAAAACAGATTGCGAAGCGGGTGGCTCTCTTTGTATGCGCGTCAGCCGCATTTGGAGGAGTCGCGGCGGTTTCGTTTGCGGCGGTAAAGCCGTTTGCGGATCGGTGTTTTCAGGAAAATGGGATGCAGGAGACATCCTCAGTCGAGTTTTCCAAGGACGATCCGGACTCTGTTTCGCCGTCGGACGGTGCAGATGCGGATATGACAGCGCAGCCGGAACAAATGGAGCAGGAGATTGATGAGGCGGTCAGCGAGGCGCTTTCCAGCTATCAGTTTTCCGTAGACAATTTCAATTCGATGACGTCGGTGTTGCGTGGAATCGGGGAACAGGGTGATAAGTCGATCGTGACGGTCAGCTCCGGCAAACAGGATACGGATATATTTGGAAATCCGGTGGAAAATACGGGTGATTATGCAGGTGCAGTCATCGCGGAGAGTGATGGAGAATTTCTGATCTTTACTTACGCCGATGCGGTGCGGGCGGCAGATTCGATCAATGTGAGATTTTCGGATGGAACGAAGATCGCTGGTACAGTGCGCCAGATTGACGAAGTGCTCGGAATGGCAGTTGTGGCGGTGCCGTCCGGCAATCTGCCGGAAGAAGAGCGGAAAAAGGTGCAGGTGCTTTCACTTGCCAATTCATATACGGTCAAGGCAGGCGATGTCCTCGTAGGTATCGGCGGTCCGTCCGGACAGGTGCATTCGCTTTCGTTCGGAACGGTATCCTACGTGGCGCGCAATGTGCAGATTACAGATGGACTGACGCGGATCCTGTATGCGGATATCAGCAGCAATTCGCAGACGGGTACCTTTTTGATCAATACAGCCGGAGAGATGGTCGGCTGGACATCGGAGTCCTGCCGCAGCGAGAGCTGTACGGATCGGACGGCGGCGTACACCATTTCCAGCTACAAGCCGATTCTGGAGCGGCTGACGAATGGCGCTTCGGCGGCATATCTGGGCATCCTGGGACAGGATGTGAGCCGTGCGATGCAGGGGAGCGGCATTCCGGCGGGCGTTTACGTGACGGAGGCAGTCTCCGGCAGCCCGGCATATGACGCTGGCATCCAGCCCGGCGATATTATTGTGAAATTTGGCACAAAGGAGATCGGAAGTTTCAAAGATCTCCAGGCGCAGATTGAAAATTCCGCGAGCGGCGTGTCTGTATCGGTAAATGTGATGCGGAAAGGGCGCGACGGATACACGGAAATTCCATTTTTGGTATCTCTGCGCGCCAGATAGAAATTCAGGAGGATATAGGCAGAATGAGATATATTGAACAGTTCCGGGAAGGAATGAGAGTCTCGGACGTATATTTATGTAAGACGAAACAGCACGCGGTGACGAAAAACGGAAAAGAGTACGCTTCCGTGCTGCTTCAGGATAAAACAGGCACGGTAGACTGCAAAATCTGGGATTTAAGTTCCCCGGGCATCAATGATTTTGAGCCGTTGCAGTACGTCTATGTGGACGGCGATGTGACGGTTTTCCAGGGTTCCAACCAGTTAAATATCAAGCGCATACGCAAGGCGGACGAGGGCGAGTATCAGGAAAGCGATTACCTTCCGGTCAGCTCAAAGGATATCAAGATAATGTATCAGGAGCTGACGGCTCTGGTGCAGTCTTTCCAGAATCCGTACCTGAAAAAGCTGGCATCCAGCTATTTCCTGGAAGATAAGGCATTTGTGAAGAAATTCTGCTTCCATTCGGCGGCGAAGAGTGTGCATCATGGTTTTGTGGGCGGACTTTTGGAACATACGTTAAGTGTTATGAAACTCTGTGATTTCTACACGAAGTCATATCCGGCGCTGAATCGCGATCTGCTTCTGACGGCGGCGCTGTTCCACGACATCGGAAAAGTGCAGGAATTATCCTCATTTCCGGAAAATGATTATACGGACGACGGTCAGCTCTTAGGTCATATCGTGATCGGCACGATGATGGTTGCAGACCGTATTAAGGAGATTCCGGGATTCCCGGCAAAGACAGCGGCGGAGTTAAAGCACTGCATCCTTGCGCACCACGGCGAATTAGAGTACGGTTCCCCGAAGAAACCGGCGCTTCTGGAGGCGCTGGCATTGAATTTCGCGGACAATACCGATGCGAAGATGGAGACGATGCTGGAAGTCTTAAAGAGCGGCGGGGAGAATCCGGGCTGGCTCGGATATAACCGTTTCCTGGAGACGAATGTGAGAAAGACGACGCCGACGGAATAATAATAAGATAACAGACATCTAAAATGAGTCTAAATGTATATAAGAAAAAGAAAACAGCGCTGCACAAGCAGATGCTGCCTTGCAGAAGCGGGGGAACGAAAAAATAGGAATCAGGACTCACCACCTAAAGAGGTGGGAGTCTTCTCGTTTCATAGGAAATTGCGTTCTATGAAACAAAAAACGCTCCGCGGGATGCGCACTCGCGCGAAGAAGAAACATGTCGCAAGCGACCGCGCTCGGCACGAGAATGTGCCAAGGCACATTCTTTTTTAACTGAGATAAATAAGAAAAATGGAGAAGGATACCAGGAAGGTACAGCGGTTCAGCAGGGACCGCACTTTTCTGATATCCTTTTGTTTCATAAAGAAAAATATAGGGGTACAACAGAAAATATGAAAAAACGAGAAAATACAGGCAAAATCATTGGAAAGGTGTTCGGAGAAGCCAGGGCACTTGGCGTCACTGCCTTAGCGGCGGCAGTCATGCTTTCCGGATGCGGAAACGCTGGAAATCAGGCGCAGAAAGGCGGTTCCGGCGCAGAACAGACGGAAAATGTTGAAAACGGCGAAAATGTAGCGGAAAATACCCAAACAAGCGTTATTATCGCGATGCCGCCGACTTCAGAGCCGGAGGCGGGCTTTGATCCGGCATATGGCTGGGGCGCGGGCGAGCATATGCATGAACCGCTGATCCAGAGCACCCTGACGGTGACAGAAGCAGATTTGAGTATCGGGTATGATCTGGCGACGGATGTGGAGACCTCCGAGGATGGAATGACATGGACGGTGACGATCCGCGACGATGCGAAATTCACGGATGGCGAGACGCTGACCGCGGAGGATGTGGCATTCACTTATAACACATTGAAAGAGACGAGTTCCGTCAACGATTTTTCAATGCTGAAACAGGCGGAGGCGATCGATGATGTGACGGTTGTGTTTGAGATGGAACGCCCGTTTGCTATCTGGTCATACACGATGGCGGTGACGGGAATTGTGCCGGAGCATGCATATGGAACGGATTACGGCACACATCCGATCGGTTCCGGGCGATATATCCTGAAACAGTGGGACAAGGGGCAGCAGGTGATTCTGGAAGCCAACCCGGATTATTATGGGGATGCGCCGAAGATGCGGCAGGTCACGATTCTCTTTATGGAAGAGGATGCGGCATTTGCGGCGGTGCGCGCCGGGCAGGTGGATGTGGCGTACACGGCGGCGTCCTATGCAGACCAGTCGGTTCCAGAATTCAGTCTTTTGGACTGTGAGACGGTGGACAACCGTGGATTTAACCTCCCGGCGGTGCCGGAGACGGTACGGGAGGATGGCGTAAAAATCGGCAATGATTTTACCGCGGATGTGCAGGTGCGCCGGGCGATCAACCTGGCGATTGACCGGCAGGAAATGATCGATCATGTGTTAAATGGTTACGGCAGCCCGGCATATAGTGTCTGTGACAAGATGCCGTGGTACAACGATGAAATGGAGAACATTTCCTATGATGTGGGGAAGGCGGAAGAGATGCTGGATGCGGCGGGATGGAAGAAAAATGCCGACGGCATCCGCGAAAAGGGTGGAGTGAAAGCCATTCTGGAATTTCTCTATCCGACCGGGGATTCGGTGCGTCAGGCGCTGGCAGCCGATACGGCGCAGCAGTTAAAAGAGATTGGAATTGACACATCGATCCGCGGCACCGGCTGGGATACTGCGTATGACGAGGCACAGTCGCAGCCGCTTCTCTGGGGCTGGGGCGCGCACACGCCGATGGAATTTTATAATATTTACCATACAAAGGCAGATACGGGGCTGGCAGAATATTCGCCGTATGCGAATGAGACCGTGGACGCTTATATGGATGAGGCCTTGGCAGCACCGGATCTGGAAAGTTCGTATGAATTGTGGAAAAAGGCGCAGTGGGACGGCGAGACGGGCGTTTCAGCCGAGGGTGATCTTCCGTGGATCTGGCTGGTGAATGTCGATCATCTGTACTGGGTGAGAGACGGGCTTCATGTCGCAGAGCAGAAGGTGCATCCGCACGGTCACGGCTGGTCCATCGTCAACAATGTCGATCGGTGGTACTATGAGTAGGATGAAATGGTTTGGGCGCAGTCTGCTGCACTTGATTCTGCTGCTTTTGGCAGTCAGTCTGGTATCGTTTCTGCTGGTGTCGATGTCTCCGGTCGATCCGCTGCAGACGAATGTCGGGCAGACGGCGCTCGGCTCGATGGCGCCGGAGCAGATCGAGAAGCTGCAGGCGTACTGGGGCGTTGGTGTGCCGGTCTGGAAGCGCTTCTTTAACTGGATTTCGGGCATCTGTCATGGTGATTTTGGCATTTCCCTTCTGTACCGCAGACCGGTGCTGGAGGTGATCGCGGAAAAGGCGTCTGCGTCAGTGTGGCTCCTTCTGTCTGCGTGGCTGTTTTCGGGAATCGTGGGGATATTTTTAGGAATTGCAGCGGCGGCAAAACGGGGCAAGTGGGCGGATCGCCTGATTACGGGCTATTGCATCGTGATCGCGGGAACGCCGTCCTTCTGGCTGGCGCTGGTGCTGCTGCTTCTCTTTACAGTGCAGCTTCCCGTCTTCCCAATCGGGTTCAGTGTCCCGGTGGGAATGGCGGCGGACGAGGTCAGCCTGGCGGATCGCCTGTATCACGCATTTCTGCCGGCGTGTACGCTGGGACTGACAGGGATTTCTTCGATTGCGATGCACACGCGCGAAAAAGTGATTGAGATTCTGGAAAGTGATTACGTACTCTATGCGCGGGCGCGGGGCGAGAGCGGCTGGCGGCTGATTTTTCGGCATGGACTCCGCAACCTGCTTCTCCCGGTAATTACGCTCCAATTTGGCTCGATCAGCGAGATTTTCGGCGGTTCGGTGCTGGTGGAACAGGTCTTTTCCTATCCGGGACTCGGACAGGCGGCGGTCACGGCGGGGCTGGGAAGCGATATCCCGCTTCTGTATGGTGGAAGTGTCAATGAGAAGAATGCCGCAGACATTGGAAGCTGCCCGGGAGTAGATGGATTCCTGATCGGAGGAGCCAGCCTGAAACCGGAGAAATTCCGAAAGATCATCGAAGTAAGTAAACGAGAGTAAGACCCTTGCAGAAGGGAGTTTACCATATACAAGCAATTACAAATGGAAAGTGAGGAATAAGCTATGGAGATGGAACAGTTAGTCAGTAAGATTACGACGGAGATTCTGAAAACTATGCAGAATCAGGGCGGAGTCAGTGCATCCTTTAATATAGCCGGAAGCGTAGCCGGAATGATCGACCACACACTGCTGAAACAGAATGCAAGTGAAGAACAGATCAAAAAATTATGCCAGGAGGCAAAGCAATATCATTTTTGTTCTGTGTGCG
>OGHJ01002424.1_pt1 | contig 15830 bp, 11 predicted proteins | sample 1571351 | NCBI WGS metagenome assembly OGHJ01 (sample SAMEA2582037, study PRJEB24529) | metagenome | biome: Human gut stool | place: China | collected 2011 | reverse complement strand
GTCTTTCATGCAAATGCCGTTGCCGGGTCCATTAAATAAAATGCGCCAATCCTTGTTCTTGGTTTGTTCCGTGATATTGATCGGACTGGACCAGGTCAGGCCATCGTCATCGCTGTAGGCCAGCACCAGCTGTCCGCAGGCCTCCGGAGAATTGTCTCCGGACTTGCTGCCCCAGATGGAATGCCTGTGGCTCCATATGGCGGCCACCCAGATGCGCCCCGTCTTTTCATCCACCAGAATGGCCGGATCCCCTACGCCCCTGGTAGCACCCAGAGAGGGGGCAATCTTGGAATCATCAATGGCGATTTTGACATCAGACCAGGTGCGGCCTCCGTCCGTGGAGCGGCTTACGCCCACATCAATGTTGGCCGGAAGGTCTCCGGAATGGTTGTACCGGATATCGTACACGGCCAGCAGGGTTCCCTTCCTGGAACGGGCCAGACCGGGAATACGGTAGAATTTTGATTTGAAATCCCCATGCCTGACTACGGCCACGCCGATGCGCTGCGCCACGGGAGCCGCATTGGCAACCCTCACCGGTTTATTGCCCGCCACAACGCTGGCCGGACGCACCACTACCCTGCCGTCCAGGGTGGCTCCTTCTTTCATCGTCACGCAGGCCCACAGGTAATTGTCTCCGGGCTCCAGCTCCATTTTCCCCTTCACAGAAATCTGGGGTCTGGCGGAACCGGCAAGCTTTACTGTACCAAGAACCTGGGAAGAGTCTTTCGGGAACGGCTCTTCCCCATGATGGATGATAGGGGCCTCTTCCCCCCGTATTACAGCCACGGACTCAATGTCGGAAAGCTTCGTCGTACCCGTAAAATCCAGATTGACAGCTGTCAGGAACTGAGGATTAAGGCAGCCGTCCGTCCGGACATTCAGAGAAAGAACAGGGCTGCACGGGATACGCACCATCACCGGGTAAGCGGAAGAGGACATCTCCACCTGCGGATTCACCTTCATGGGAATACAGGGAACAAGAAACAGGTCGTCCAGCTTCATTCCCTTGTTTTCCGGAGAAGTAAGCCTGAACACCAGGGAACGCGTTCCGGCAGGAACACTGGTTTCTATCTTGGTATGGAACCCGCCCGTCCTGATATCCTTGCCGTCATAAATTTTCTTTTCTCCATTCGGCCCTATGGCCACAATGGAAAATTCAAAAGGGGCCTGCCCGGTCCATCGCTCCGCCCAGGCAGAAAGCCGGACTTCCCTGGAAGGCGTATCCTTCAAGTCCAGTTTCAATTCAGCATCCTGTCCGCCGAACATCCGCAGGGAGGCTTCTCCGGATTTTCCCCCTCCTCCGATTTCCGCCACACCGTTCCGGCAGGACATAAGGCCGTATTTGGTGGAAAGCGTTGTAAATTTGCCACGCCTGGCCTGCTCAAAGCTTTCCTTGCCGAGAACGGAGGGAATAGACAGGCCCAGTACGCACAACAGGCCAAGCCCCATTAATTTATTCAAAGATAAACGCATCGTATTTATGGTGTGTTTCGCGGGATATATACGCCGCCCCCCGCGGCAATCTTGCCCGGAGCAGCGTTATTTGCCGGTCCGTTTCCTAACACACGGCTTTCCGTTGCGTCCAGCCCCGCTTGAACGGCCTGAGGAAAGACCAGTCCTTACTTTCCCGTTTTTCCTCCGGAAAGAGCCGCCGGCTCCACGGAAATCACGGGACGTTCCGGGAAAGAACTGGAATTCCGGTGCATATAATAATGAGCCCAGTGAAGAACCACCTTGTCCCCCGGTTTAAGGGCGGATATCTTCTTCAAAATATCCGCACTCTGCAGGATGGGCTTGTGCGCCGGATTAACGTCAACCATCAGCTGCTCCTGCTTTTCATCGCCGTACTTGCCTGGTTTCCGGTAATCCAGGTACTTGACGATCCGGAAAACGGCGAAATCCCTGGCATGGTCGCACTTGTCCGGGCACAGGGAAGTAAGGAACCTGCATTTCCGATGAATTATTCCCGTAAATTCCGCTTCCGCCACATGATCCGACAACAATTCCCCGGAAGGCAGTTCCGCATCCCCCTGTTCATTTACCCTTCCCGGGGCCGCAATGGGAGAATCTTCAGCCAGAACGCTCCAGAATCCGGCCAGGCCCAGACAGACGGCTAGAATACTCTTCTTCATCTCTTCATTCCTATCCGCCGCGGAAACACAAGTCAAGAAGAAGAAAGAGCTTCTGCGGACACTGACGGAATATCACCATGGAAAAACATCATTTTATTTTTTTTATCAACAGGTTGGATAATTTCTGGACTCTTTTCGGTTTCCAGATTGACGCACCGCCGTCCTTGTGAGAAATTGACAAAAGCAATATGGATAACAACCGTACCTCTACCGTGCCGATCGTTCCCAAACAATACCGGCTGCCGTTCTTCATGCTGGTCTCCTGTTTTGCGCTGTGGGGCCTCCTGAACAACATGACGGACAACCTGGTTCCGGCATTCAGCAAAATATTCATGATCAATGCTTCGGAATCCGCCGGAGTTCAGATTTCCTTCTATGGGGCCTATGCGGTGCTTGCCATTTTCGCCTCCATCCTTCTGGAGGAATTTTCCTATAAGGCGGGCGTCCTCATCGGGCTGGGGCTCTACATGATCGGCGCGCTGTGCTACATTCCCGCCGCCATCGGGCAAAGTTTCGATATCTATCTGATGGCTATCTTCGTGCTGGCCGGAGGCCTCTCCATTTTGGAGACCACCTGCAACCCCTTCGTTCTCTCCATGGGGTCCCAGGAAACGAGCGTCCGCCGTCTGAACTTCGCCCAGGCCTTCAATCCCATAGGCTCCCTGACGGGTATTTTCCTGGCCAAATATTTCATTCTGGCGCATTTGAACGATGCGGACATGGACACCCGCAAAGCCATGGACCCGGAACAACTGAACGCCATTGTCAGCGATGAACTTTTCTGGGTATGCGTTCCTTATGTGGGCCTGGTAGCCATCGCCGCCGTCATCTGGTTCTTTTTCTGCCGTTACAAATCCGACGATGAAAACGTACCCACCCGGGAAAACACACAGCCCCTTTCCGCCAAACTCGGCCGCCTGGGACTCTGCATCGCCCTGATTCTCATCCCCTTCCTGTTCCAGTACTATTCCGCTTTCGAATTCAGCATGGTGCAGCAAATCCTGATTATGATGATCGGGCCCATCGCCTTCCTGCTCATCATGCCGGACTACCGCTGCCAGCTTATGAAACTGGTGAAGCTTCCGCGCTACTTCTGCGGCGTGGCGGCCCAGTTTTTCTATGTAGGCGTGCAGATTGCCGTGTGGACGTGGACGATTAAATACATCATGTCCGTCTTCCCCGGAATGCAGGAAGCGGCGGCCTCCAACTACTATATCTTTTCCATCATCCTGTTCATCGCCTGCCGCGCCATCACTACGGCCCTGATGAAAAAATTTAACCCGGCCAACATGATGTCTCTTTTCGCCGTCGCCGGCATTCTCTGCTGCCTGGGCACCATCTATCTGCCCAGGGAAATCTCCGTCTGGACACTGGTCGGAATCTCCGGCTGCATGTCCCTGATGTTCCCCACTATTTACGGCATCGCCCTGCGCGGACTGGGGTCTGAAGTGAAACTGGGAGCTGCGGGCCTTATCATGGCCATTCTGGGCGGCGCAGTCATTACCCCGTACATGGGTTCCTGGATAGACAACACCACAGTAAAAAACCAGGTGGCCTATTTTGAATCCATCAACCGTCCTCTGATCGCGCAGGCGGAAGCTGCGGACGCCCGCAAATCCTTATCCGGAGCCATGCTGGCGCTGTACAGGATGTCAGAAGCCAGCCCTGCGGACGGAGAAGAACAAGCCAGGGCCGCCGGCAAATTCCAGAAAAACCTGGAAACCTTCCTTTCCCTCCCCTCCCTGGAAGGGGACGCTTTTGAGCAGGCGGCCAAATCCCTGCCCGGCTGCTCCTCCCTCAAGCCTGGGGAACTGGCCGTTTTCAAAGCCAATCTGGAACGCCTCCCCGCTCCTGCCGGAAGAGAACAGCAAATTCAGCAATTCTCCCTGATTCCGGCTCTCTCCACGTTATCCGGAAACCAGGCGGAAGTGCTGGACAACCTCATCGCCCTGCCCCTGGACATGAAGCAATTCCAGACGGCCCAGGAAAACTTCGTGGAAAAAGCGGTGCGGTCATCCTTCTTTATTCCCATCATCTGCTTTGCCGTGGTACTAATTTACGGCTTCTTCTTCCGCAACACTCATCTGAAAAAGGAAGAGGAAGAAAAGCCTGCCCAGGCATGAACCAGCTTCACATCACCTACGCAAGATATGAAAACAGCATTACCAACCATCGGTATCCGCCCCACGATTGACGGTCGCCGCCTCGGCGTCCGGGAATCCCTGGAAGATCAAACCATGAACATGGCCAAGGCGGCCGCCGCCCTTATTGAGGCCAACATCCGCCACGCCTCCGGAGAACCCGTCAAATGCGTGATCGCGGACACCTGCATCGGCGGCCCGGCGGAAGCCGCCGCCTGCGCGGACAAATTCAAGGCCAACAACGTCGGAGTCTCCCTGGCCGTTACGCCCTGCTGGTGCTACGGCAGTGAAACATTTGACATGGATCCGTTCACTCCCAAGGCCATCTGGGGCTTCAACGGCACGGAACGCCCCGGCGCCGTGTATCTGGCCGCTGCGCTGGCCGGCCTGAACCAGAAAGGATTCCCGGCTTTCTCCATCTACGGAAAAGACGTGCAGGACGCCACGGATACTTCCATCCCGGAAGACGTAGCTGAAAAAATCCTGCGCTTCTGCCGCGCCGGCCTCGCCGTAGCCACCCTCCGCGGAAAAGGCTATCTTTCCATCGGCGGCTGCTCCATGGGCATTGCCGGTTCCATTGTGGACCAGTCTTTCTGGGAAAATTACCTGGGCATCCGCGTACAGGCCGTGGATATGACGGAAGTGCGCCGCCGCATGGACCAGAAAATTTATGACGAAGCGGAATTCGACCTCGCCATGCAATGGGCTGACTCCGTCTTTAAATTCGCCGAGGACAAAAACCGTCCGGACCTGAAGCTGGATGAAGCCGGACGCCGCAAAACCTTCAGGGAAAGCGTGCTGATGGCCATGATCTTCCGCGACATGATGCAGGGCAATCCCAAGCTCAAGAAAATTGACCGCGAAGAAGAATCCCTGGGTTACCAGGCCATTGCCGGCGGCTTCCAGGGCCAGCGCCACTGGACGGACTTCTACCCGAACGGAGACATCGCGGAAACCCTGCTTAACTCCACCTTTGACTGGAACGGCCCGCGCGCCCCGCTTCCCTTCGCCACGGAAAATGACTCTCTCAACGGCGCCTGCCTCCTCTTCGGCTATCTGCTGACCGGACAGGCCAATGTCTTCGCGGACGTTCGCACCTACTGGAGCCCGGAAGCCGTAAAGCGCGTCACGGGTTATACGCTGGAAGGCCATGCCAAGGACGGCATCATCCACCTCATCAATTCCGGCTCCGCCGCCCTGGACGGCTGCATGGCCTGCACGGGCAAGGACGGACAGCCCGTCATGAAAAAACACTGGGACGTCACCCCGGACGATGCGAAAACCATGATGGAACAAGCCGTCTGGTGCCCGGCCAACCGGGAATACTTCCGCGGCGGCGGCTACTCCGTCCACTACGTCACCAGGGGCGGCGCTCCCGTCACCATGATGCGCCTGAACATCGTCAAGGGACTCGGCCCCGTCCTCATCGTGGCGGAAGGCTGGTCTGTTGATCTGCCTGCCGAGGTGCACAAGACCCTGGACGAACGCACTGACCCGGGCTGGCCGACCACCTGGTTCGCCCCGCGCCTGACCGGCAAGGGAGCCTTTACGGACGTGTACAGCGTCATGGCCAACATGGGAGCCAACCACGGAGCCTTTACTTACGGCCACATCGGCGCAGACATCCTGACGCTGGCCTCCATGCTGCGCATTCCCGTATACGCCCATAACATTCCGGATGACCAAATCTACCGCCCCTCTGCCTGGGGTCTCCACGGCACGGCGGATCCGGAAGGAGCTGATTTCCGGGCCTGCGCCAACTACGGGCCATTATACGGAAAATACTGAAAAAGAAAGGTAACAGTTAATAGGTAATAGTAAACAGCTTCGGATAAAACATGGCAGAAAGCCCCGTTTCCGCGAAAAGCTTTTCTTTCGTGGTCCGCATTATTCAATGATGCAGGCACTTGAAAAAGCAGGACGTCGAGCGGGAATTGCTCAGCCAGCTCCTACGTTCCGGTGCGGGCATTGCCGCCAATTTATCCGAAGCTGCTTACGGGAGCCGCAGAAGGGACTTCTTTTCCAAACCCCGCATCGCCCTGAAGGAATATTCCGGGACGCATGCACGGCCTAAACTGCTGCGCGCCACGGGAAGCCTGACGGAAACGGAATCTTCCTCTGTCAACCAGGACAGCACAGAAATCCCTAAAATGCTCATTTCTATTAACAAACCAACTCAACAAGCTCAGCCGGATTCCTATTAACTTTTCACTATTAAATCTTAACTCATGTACTCCCTCTGCTTGGACTGCGGCGCTACTAATGTGCGCGCCATGGTTGTGGATAAACAAGGCGTCATTGTGGGGAAGGCCTCACAGCCGAACGCCACGCTGCCCGGTGAGGAAAATCCGGAATTTCACGTCTGGGATGCCGACCTGATTTTCAGACAGCTCTCCGAATGTGCCGTGAAGGCCCTGGAAGGGCTAAATGCGGAACAGGTGACGGCCGTCACGATTACCACCTTCGGTGTGGACGGAGCACTGGTGGATGACGCCGGCAACCTGCTCTATCCTGTCATATCCTGGAAATGCCCCCGCACGGCGGAGGTCATGAAAAACATCGGCAAATATATCTCCCAAGAGGAACTTAACCGTATCTCCGGCGTGGGGGCCTTTGCTTTCAACACCATTTACAAACTCGTCTGGCTCAGGGAAAACCACCCGGAACTTCTGGAAAAAGCCCATGCGTGGCTCTTCATCTCCAACCTGCTGGCCTACAAGCTCACCGGCATCATGGCGACAGACCGGACCATGGCAGGGACCTCCCAGCTCACGGATCTGGAAACGGGAGATTTTTCCGAATTCATTTTGAACTGCCTCGGTTTGAGCCGCGGCCTCTTCCCTCCCATCGTGGATGCAGGGGAAACCATTGGCCTCCTTACGCCGGAAGCGGCAGACGCGATGAATCTCCCGGCCCTGGCGGGCATTCCCGTTATCTCCGCCGGGCACGACACCCAGTTCGCCATTTTCGGTTCCGGAGCAGACAAGAACCAGCCCGTCCTTTCCTCCGGAACATGGGAAATCCTGATGGCGCGCTCCGCACAGGCCAGGCTGGCCCGGGAAGATTATGAGGACGGCGCCACGGCGGAATTCGACGCGGAATCCGGCCTTCTTAACCCCGGGCTCCAATGGCTGGGCTCCGGCATTATCGAATGGGTGAAAGCAGCCTGCTTTCACGGGGAATCCTATGACACCATGGATGCGGAAGCGGCCGCCGTCCCACCCGGCTGCGACGGCGTGACAATGGTTCCGGACTTCCTGGCCTCCGGAGACCGGAAAGGCTCCATCAACGGACTGGTGCTGGGAAGAACACGCGGCCATATCTACCGCGCCGCCATGGAGGCTCTCACCTGGCGGCTGAAATCCCGCCTGCGCCGTTTGGAATCCGTGGGCGGCTTCAAAAGCGAATTCCTCATCCTGGTGGGCGGAGGCGCCAGAAACAGAGTTTGGACCCAGATGAGGGCGGACATTCTCCGGATTCCCGTCAAAGTCTCTGAAGTGTCAGAAAGTACGGTATTGGGAGCATCCATGTTTGCCTTTGCGGGCGCCGGGGTGTACTCTACGCCGGAGCAGGCCCGGGCCGCCTTCGGCATCACCTACCGGACATATATGCCGGGTTCCCAGGAAGCCGCCTACGAAAAGTTCAACCAATAACACGCTACTAAATATGTCAGAAGACTGGTCAATCTCCCCTCCCCTGCCGGACAAAGTGTTCCCATGGGAAAAATACAACCCCGTCACGCGGGAGGAAGTGAATGAATTCTTCCATTCCCCGGAAATTCTGGTCATCAAGGAACGCATGTGCGACATAGGGCGCCGCCTGTGGAACCGGGAATATGTGGACGGCAACGGGGGCAACATCTCCGTGCGCGTGGCTCAGAACCTGCTGCTCTGCTCCCCCACCCTGTGTTCCAAAGGTTTCATGACTGTGGAAGACATCTGCATGGTGGACATGGACGCGCGCCAGAAAGCGGGCATCCGCCCCTCCACCAGTGAGGTGAAAACGCACATTGCCATGATGAAATCCGTGGGCGTCAATGCCTGCATCCATGCCCATCCCCCGCACTGCAATGCCTTCCTGTTTGCCGGGCAGGTTCCCCCCTCCGGCATCAATCCGGAAGCGGATATCTTCCTGGGACACATCCCGCTGGCCCCTTACGGAACACCCGGCTCTCTGGAAACGGCCCGGGCCGTGGCGGAAGCAGCCAGACAATCCACCGTCGTTTTCATGGAAAACCACGGAGTCATTACCGGAGCACGTGACGTGGAAGAAGCGGAATGGTTCATGGAAAATGCGGATGCCTACTGCCGCATGGTGCTGATGGCCGGACTGCACAAAGCACCTCTGAACCAGGTGGGGCCGGAAGGCGTGGCGGACTTCCTCGCCATTCGCAAATCCATCGGTTACGCCGTGCCGGACAACCAGCCCCTGTACAACACGGAAACCTACGCCGGGTACAAACTGGGAAAATCCGGTAAATAACTCCCTTTTTCAACGGGGTGGCTGGAGCAGTTCAGCCGCCCCGTTTTTAACGGACCCACTCCGGAATAAAAACTTCCTTCTTTTACGCCAACACCTCCTGCCTTATTTGCTTTTTTACCCGTTAAAACCGCCTCTCCTGCCGCAGACTATTTCCGGTAAAGCCACATCCTCTCCTCAGCCATTATGGCCCCGCCCTGCCGGGAACAGCCGATCCGGCCCCGGAATCGGCTTATTCCCATCCAGCCAGCAGCGTACCGGACCGCACGATCTACCCGTATGGAACATGCAGGCGGGCGTTCACATAGGAGAACGGCCGAAGCAAATCGCGGCACTTCAACGGAAACCGGCAGCCTGTCTTTTCCATGAAGGAACTCCTGCACCTTCTTCAGGATTGCATGGTGGGGATATTTCCTTCCGGCTCCATAGTTCATACGTTTTTACGCTCCGGCACCGTTCAGCCCCGGGTTTCATTCCCGGGGAAAAACCTCCTGTTTCACTGGTCTTTCCTACAGAAATTGAGCATTACAGCTGTTTCCGCCTATACTCTGGTTTAAGAAAAATTTCTCCGGGAACTCCTTTTCCTGAGGGAAAGCACCGTAAACGGGGCATTCTGAATTTACAGCTCTTTATCTTCTGTCAGATATCCGGTATCTGTTATTTTCAATTGCTGCAAGGCATGCGGCTCCTTACGGCAGTTGCGCAACACCCAAATATTTCGTCTGCCCTACCTTTTCCGGGCAGGCGCCGCGGCGGGAGGAACGGGGGCTTTCCCTCCGGAAAACGGAGCGAAATTCCAGGAAACATTGCTCAAAGGCCCCGTTCCCCGCACTTGAAACAGCCCTCCGGCCAACAGGAAAACCGGGGAAGTAATAAACCCCGGCAAACCGCGAAGCCCCAGCTTGAAATCTGAATTGACCTGCAAATCGGAAAGGCGTATCCAGCCTCCCCCCTCCAGAGACATGTTGCTTCCCTGGGCCGCGAAATTACTGGTGCGCACATAACCCTTCTCAATGGAAAAATCGCAATCGGCCCTGGATATCTTGTAATTAATCAGATGCCCCAGTCCTGGAATGTAATTAGAGAGGGCTTCCCCCAAAAATCCGAACAGGGGAATTTCCACCAGGTCGCCATGCACCAGGGCAGCCTCCCCCTTCGCCTGAATAGAATTCATATTGCCTCCCTTGGATGAAAACTCAATGGCTCCGTGCACAGTGGCTTTCTCCATTTTTTTGTCATAGGATTTCCCGATAGACGTCAAATTCATGTCCTGGAGGACAAAAGAACCGTTCAGGGCATCCCCATCATCAATCTGCGCCAGAATGCGGCCCGTGAAAGTTCCGTCCCAGATGGTTCCCATCATCTTGTCCACAACCACCCATTGCGGAGAAATCAACACTTCCCCCTTTGTCCTTCCGAGGTCCAGCGTGGTTCCCAGCAGGGGATAGCGCACGCGCCCGGCGGAAGCGTCAAAGCGGATGCGCCCCTTCATCAGCTTCATGTCATCCCCCATCGGAAACATGCCGCCGCCGGAAAGCGTTACGGGCCGGGTAAAGACAAACTCCTTCAAAACCCTGGCGGCACTATCGGAAAACATCCGCAGGGTATAGCCGGGATAGGCCTGCCCCTCCAGACCAAGCACTTCCACCGTATCCTGCACAAAACGGAAATCTATGCTCTTGGCCCTGAGCGTGCATTCCGAAGGGCCTCCGGACAATCCGACGGAAGACAGGTAATTTCCGTTGGAAACCACAGTCGTCACATTGGTCAGCACCAGCTGGTCCGTCACCAGATGGGCATCCGCCCGGGCAGACTTCAAGTCCACCCCCCTGTAGCGCGTGTTGGTTGCGGAAACAGTAGCCTGCAAGTCGTAAGCCTTTTCCAGATTGTACAAACCCAACGTTCCCTGGAAGGAAAACTCCAGGCCGGAATCCTTGCGGAAGACAAAGCGGTTCATGAAAAAGTCGTCATCCTCCATGCTCAACAATTGGTCTATCGTTTGCAGCGGAACCGTGGACTGCCCCATCACAAACATCTGACCGTCCAGAAAACCGTTGGCGAACAATTCAAAGACGCCCTTTTCCATTTCCATCCGGCAATTTTGCACAAAAAGCTGGTTGGGACGGTATTCCGCTTCCACATCCGCCGTTTTGACAGGAACCTTGTTCCAGGCAAGATTCTCCGCATGGATGCGTGCGCGGACCAGAGTCGGCTCCACAGGCTTGCCCTCCGGAATATCCAGCCTGCCGTGCACCCATAAAACCGCTTTTTCCGGAAGCTGCAAATTTTCAGGGACAGAAAACCAATTTCCAGCCAGAGTCTCCAGCAGTTCAGGCTTCAGATTAGATTCCAGCGTAAAAACAAGGTCGGTGCCCAGATAGCTTCCTTCCAGCTTCACCCGGCCGTCATCCCGCACCAATTCCAATTGGGTGACATTAATGGAACGGCCAATCAATTCCGCCCTGGCCGCAGCGGAAACGAATTCCACTCCCTGGTAAAAGACATCCGCCACGGAAGCCTCAATCTGGAGGCGGTCCACCTGGAACGGCCCTTTCCACCCCTTTCCCATATCCACGGAACCGTACACCTTCAATTCCGGGTCTCCCCTGATTTCCAGCGCTGGCGGCAGCTTCGCATCCTCCGGGGCAATGGAACGGGCCATCCCCAGCATCGCCTTCATAGGCAGCGTGCTGTGAACGTCTACCTTAATCTCTCCGTCCACTCCCATTACCTTGCCGGAAAAACTGCCTCCGGGATGCCTTATATCCAAATCAGTTACATAAAAATTACCGTTTTCATAACTGAAATCGCAGGAGGCCCTCTGGAATTTTTCCCCAAGCACGGAAAATGCTCCCATGGATCCGGAACCTAAAGCATTCAGATGTTCCACGCCTTCCCAATTTTCCGAAAAAACCGCACGACCGGATATCTGTACATGCGGCTCGCTCAGAAACTTCATTTCCTTCGGCACCAGAGCTTCATCAACAATAGCCACCGCCCAGGAGACCAGAGGAGCCGTACTGCGGACATCCCAGATCAGCGTGCGCTTTTTCAAATCGGCCTGGAGGGAAAGGCTGACGAAACCGGCCGTTTCCGCATCCCGCATGGTAAAGTGTTTGGCCATGATAACGGAATCCGCGTAATCCCCGCTGAACAGGAAATCCCTGACCATGATTTTTCCGTACCTGAGAAAAGGCGCCTGCAAATCCATGCCTACACGCACGCCGCCTTTCGGATCGTCGCTTAAATTGACAATCAGGCGGGGAGGAGATGCATCAGGCCACTTCACCCGGTCCATGTAATTCAGAACCTGATTCAACTGCTCTCTGACGGCGCCCATATCCTGAGCCGTCAGCGTAAAGTCTCCGGAATCATCCTGACCAATGGAAAATGCCCCCTGGGCCGTCACCCGGATGCCCTGCACAACGGCATCTGCCTTGACGATGTCCACCATGCCGGGCCGCCCCAGATTCAATTCCGCGTTCACCCCCGTTACGGAAAAAACTTTTTCCGGATTCCCCGCATCTACAGGCACGGAGACGTCCATCCCCTTCACATTCACCCGCTCCGGCACTACTTGTCCTTCTATCAGTTTTTTCCAATTCAGCGCCACATCCGCCTCATGCAGCAGAACTATGGGCCGGCGAGTTTCCGGCATGGCCTCCGGATCCAGCAATTCCACATTTTTCAGTGTCACGACGGCACGGGGCCACAAAGTAACTTTCAGCGTCTCTATATGGGAGGGAATGCCCTTTTCCAGAAGAGCCTGCTCCACCCGCTGCACAACGAAGGAAGGCACCCCCCAGATGGAGATGTAGCATATGCAGCCCAGCAACAACGCCCCCAGCAAAATAATCACTGTGGGAATCAGTCCCTTGATCCATCTCATAAATGTCCGCTGAGCCATAAGCCTTGTCTTCTTTGCACGGGTACTGCAGCACGCTACCCTAAAAGAAGAGACATTGCACCACCAATTTGTGTTGCCGATTTATTTTACGGTCCTGGAAATAATGTCATTCGCCTTGAACAGCCCAGAGTTGCAGCCGGTCAAACATTCTGCAAGCGGAAAACCGCTCCCACTCCCCCTATATCAATCATGAACATTACCATTCACCGTGCATCCTCCCGTGGACATGCCAACCACGGATGGCTGGATACACACCACACATTCAGCTTCGCCAATTATTTCAACCCGGAACGCATGCAATTCGGAGCTTTGCGCGTGCTCAATGACGACAAGGTTCTCCCGGAAGAAGGCTTCGGTACCCATCCGCACAAAAATATGGAGGTGGTTTCCATTCCTCTGAAAGGAAGGCTCCGCCACGGAGACAGCCTGAACAACAGCCACACTATCACGCGCGGAGAAATCCAGGTGATGAGCGCCGGAACGGGTATTCAGCACAGCGAATTCAACGACAGCCTCACGGAACCATTGGAATTCCTGCAAATATGGATCATTCCGGACAGGATCAATACGCCCCCCAGGTACCGGGATTACGACATCACCCCCCTGTTGAAGCATAATGAAATCTCTACCTTCCTAGCTCCGGAAACGGATATTTCCATCATGCAGCAGGCCTGGTTTTCCTGGGCGGAGCTGGACAGGGGCATAGAACGGGAATACCAATTCAAGGGACGGAACACGGGCGTATACATCTTCGTGATAGACGGAGAAATAAAAATAGGAGATGCCATATTGCACAGTCGGGACGGTGCCGGAATTACGGATACGGAAACCGTCTCCATAGAAGCCCTCCAGAACTCAACCGTTTTGCTGATGGAAGTAGCCGTCTGATTTTTCCGGACTGCCCGGCTTTCCGGTTCCGCCCTGCCTTACACAGACGGCAGTTTTGCTATTACAACTTGCCGCTCTTTTTTCTGCTGTGCAGGAACTGGCCCATCCTCCATCCCAACTGCACCAGCCCGTAACACAGGCTGCCCAGAACAACGCTGGAAACCATCCAGCCCGCTGCGAATTCCAGGCTTACCATGCCGATGCTCAATCCGCCAAACGGCGTCCAGGACCACTGCTGAACCCCCGCTTTCAGCATCTCCCAGTTCGCGCCGGACGTAGGGAACCCCAAAATCGAAAAAAGGAACCACCCCAGCCACCATTGAGCGGGAATGGCAAAAAAGGTAAAGCCGGGAGGGGAGAGCCACGCCATCAGAATGGCTACGGGAATATTACCCTTGCGCCACAGGCAGGCGAAAACGCCCCACAGGCTCTGCATGGGAAGAGGGGCAATCGCTGCGGCAGCCCCCCAGGCAGCTCCCGTTGCAACGGATTGCCTGTCCCATGACCAGTAAACAGAATCAAAAACCCTGGCGGAAAGGAACTTGCTTGCCCACGATTTTTTGCGCACCTCCGTCAGCAGGTAAAGCCTGACTCTGCGCATCAATTGCCTGTAGCGGTGTTCCATCCGCCGCAGAGTCTCCTATAAACCGGCCTTGAATCAATCGTAAAATGCTCCAGTACGAGGAATGCCGCATTTTTACGCCCGAATGCCTCTCTGCGCTCGGTTTTTCTTGATTCTTCATGCGGTTTCATGAAATACCTGCGTTCACACCTTTTTCCGAATCATGAGCAAGCAACGACTCGATATCCTTCTGGTTTCCCGCAATCTCGTAGAATCCCGGGAGCTGGCCCAGCGGCTCATCATTGCCGGAGAAGTGAGCGTGGGGGGGCATCCCTCTACCAAGCCCGGTCTCAAGGTTAATGAAGACGCGGATATCACCATTAGAAACCGTCCCCGCTATGTCAGCCGCGGCGGCCTGAAAATGGAAGGAGCCCTGAATGCCTTCCCCGTTTCTGCGGAAGGCAAGGTCTGCCTTGACATTGGGGCTTCCACCGGAGGTTTTACGGACTGCCTGCTCCAGCACGGAGCCGCCAGGGTGCATGCCATAGACGTAGGAACCAACCAGCTTGTCTGGAAACTGCGGCAGGATCCCCGCGTCATTGTGAAGGAAAAATTCAACGCCCGCTACATGACTCCGGAGGATATTGGGGAACAAGTGGATCTGATCGTTTCCGACGTCTCCTTTATCTCTCTGAAAAAAATCCTTCCCGCCGCCTTTCCTCTGCTTAAAAAAGGGGGGGATGCCCTGGTGCTCATCAAGCCCCAGTTTGAACTCCAGCCGGAAGATATAGGCCCCGGCGGCATCGTCCGGGACCCGGCTTTGCACCGGAGGGCGGTGGACTCCATACGCACTTTCGTCACGGACGAACTGAACCGTTCCTGGATGGGGTGCGAACCTTCCCCTATCACGGGAACTGACGGCAACCATGAATTCCTGGCATGGCTCAAATAGCCCCGGCCTTTTCCTGTCCGAAGAAATCCTCCCGGCACACCGTGGACGGGTTCAACAGTTTTCCTCAAACCTGTTGTCATCCCATAATTCCGCCTCAAAGTCCACAAACCTCCCCTCCTTGATCAAAACTTGAAAATACTGGTATTTTTGATACCCCAATAAATTTGGAATCCCATTTAAGACAATGGGACTGATAAATTACCGCCTACATTGCCGGATCGCCTTTCCGCTCCCTCAATACGGAGCTTCCAGACATCGGCTGCTTCATCCTTTACACGCCGTCACAAAAATTCTGGGAATGATAGGCGTAGTGATGCAATTCCATGCTTCGTTTGCAATAACCGGTTCCTTTCCTTCAAAACCGATTTCCACTTCCTTGGCTTCTTCACAGGTAATGGAGATTTCTTCCACGATAATTCATAACTTCATTTTCGAATGATAAGGAGAAAGCTACGCCCATCGTCCCAATTCTCCCCCGTCGTTATTAGGTTTCAGGCCATTGAACCCTTAATTCACCTATTTCAACTAACCTGTCCTTTCTCAAAAATAATAAAAAAATGTATCAAGAAACAGAGATAATCAGGGAACAAATGGCTGAACAATAGATAACTGGCTCTCTGGTGGGTGGGTTATTGGAAGAACGGGAACAATAGGCTATGTCCTCCAACAGCTTGGATTATTCACCGAGGAACTCCTTTGGGCGACCGGCGCGACAAACTAAATTCTGCCTTCCCTACATACACCCTCCGAGCATCGGGATACGAAC
>OGHJ01002419.1_pt1 | contig 15849 bp, 19 predicted proteins | sample 1571351 | NCBI WGS metagenome assembly OGHJ01 (sample SAMEA2582037, study PRJEB24529) | metagenome | biome: Human gut stool | place: China | collected 2011 | reverse complement strand
CATTACTCTCTGAACCGGGAGGATGGCATTGAAAACGATGCCCTCAACCGTCCGCTCACCCCGGAGGAAATTCTGGAGCAGAAGCAGCTGCGGGAGGAAGTGTATGCCGCGCTGATGAAGCTGCCCGCCATCCAGGCCCGGCGTATCTACGCCCGGTTCTACCTGGGTATGACGGTGGCCGAGATCGCCCAGATTGAGGGCACCGACCGCCGCCGCGTGTGGGCGAGCATCCGGCGCGGACTGAAGAAGTTGGCGCGTCTGCTGGACACAGCCCGATAACCTGACCGCCGCATAGCGGCAAAAAGAGAGCCGGTGGGGGATTTTTATTCCTCCACCGGCTTATTTCTCCTCTGCTTTTTTATCTTGGTCACATTCGTCTGCCTGTGTCATCTCTTTTAGTTCATCAGCCAGCGCACGGGCCGAGTTTAACAGCGCCTTTCTGGCCGCCGGAGGGCACGAAAGGTAGAGCTGCCGCATATCGTTGGCGGATTGTTCATCTTTGGGCAGATCAAGATTCATCAGGGAGTCCAAGGACAAATTCAAAACTTTACCAAAAGCACGCAGAACCTCAAAAGAAGGGTTCTTTTCCCCTCTTTCACAACTTTGAACGTGCTTCAGCGAAACATGGCTCAAATCAGCGAGTTCCTGTTGTGTAAGTTTTTTCACCTTACGGGCTTTTTGAATTCGCCGTCCCAGTTCTTTTAACATCTCCATAGGTACTATCGTCTCCTTAATAATATTCTATCGTTCCCATCCTCTGTCTGGAAGAACCTTGTAGGAGGCTCTTTTGGGTACGATAGTACCTATTTTATTTTGTTTACCCGATGCTTGCTCTGTGTAACAGCCCCGGCCTGGCGGCAAGGCCAAAAATTTTTTCAAAAAATTTGCGTAACAGGCAGGACAAATCGCCTGTTTTTGTCATGGTTATCAAGAAGGGGATTTTTCCTTCGCTGATCTTTGACAACTGAATACACGGCAGAACAGGTACATAACCCGCGTATGAGCGAGTGCAGGACGCCGCGAAGATGGAACAGCCAGGAGGTGATGGACAAGCTGTTTCGGAGCGATCAACGGCCCTGTACCCCGGATGGTGGCACATCCGGCGCGATGAGGACGCGGGGGCTTAAAGATACTTCCTCACGGCCCGCCAAAGACTTGGGGGGAACCCTGCGGCGCACGCTATGAACGACGCTGCGGAGTTATGACAGCCGCGCCAGCGGAGACCTGTTCTGTCCCCAGCGTCAGGGGTGCGTGGCAAATGTGGCGCGATAACCAAATTGATTTTGCGGCGGTTCCCAATCGGTGCATGAGCGCCGGTGGGGGTTGCCTTTCAAAGTTAGATACCATGCGCTGGCAGTTTCGGCTGCCAGCGTATTCATGTAACTTTGAACACGACCACAAAGAAAGGAGTATCCCTATGAGCCAGTTGATGCAAGCCCGTTCACCAGCCACAACCGATGAATTGGTTGACATCCGTGAAGTTGCGGTAGATAAGGCACTACCCAAAGAGGAACGGATCGCAGCCTTTCTTCACCAGATCAAAAATCCATATCGTTTCCGCTGCGGCGATTTCGTGGTAAATGCTGCTTTTGCCAATAACGGGGTCACATTGGAGGAATGCCTGCAAGGGATTTTAAGGTGATCGACATCCTCGCTTTTTCCCAAAGGCCATGTTACGATGGCATTGGAAAAGGATGAAAACTGAAAACCTCAAAATCCACTCTTTTCTTGCGGGAGCTTCCGGGAGGAAAGGAGTGCTTTTTCATGCCAAAATACCAGGCAACCTCTTACATCCGTCTGTCATACACAGATGACCGCTCCAGCGAGAGCGACAGCGTTACCAATCAGCGAAAGCTGATTGAGAATTTTATTGAACGAAACCCGGACATTGAAATTATATCTGAAAAAATCGATGACGGTTACAGCGGTATCATTTTTGACCGTCCGGCGTTTAAGGAAATGATGCAGGATAGCATATTTGGAGGCTTGCAATTACGATGGCGTGATCCTGGATATTATGATGCCCAAGATGGACGGCCTGGAGGTGCTTCGGCGCCTGCGGCAGCAGGGCAATCCCATTCCGGTCCTGCTGCTCACCGCAAAGTCGGAGGTGGAGGACAAGGTGACCGGCCTGGATATGGGGGCCAACGACTATCTGGCCAAACCCTTTTCCACCGCTGAACTGATGGCCCGGATTCGTGCCATGACCCGCAGCCAGGTCGGAGGGCAGGTGAGCAGCCGCCTCACGCTGGGCAACATCACCTTGGATCAGACCACCTTTGAGCTCTCTTCCCCCCCACGGCAGTTTTCGTCTGGCCAACAAGGAGTACCAGATGATGGAGCTGCTGCTCCGGCATCCACGGCAGCTCATTCCCACCGAGCGGTTTCCGGAGCGGATTTGGGGCTATGACAGCGAGGTGGAGCTGAATGTCGTCTGGGTCTACATCTCCTACCTGCGGAAAAAGCTGACCGCGCTCCAGGCCGACATCCAGATCAAGGCCACCCGGAATGCAGGCTACTCACTGGAGGAACGGACATGATCAAACGCCTGAGACGAAAGTTTATTGCCGCCTGTATGCTCTCTCTGACCATCGTCCTCACTGTGATCCTGGGCGGCGTCAACCTGATGAGCTACTATAAGGTGGTCTCTGACGCAGACGCCATTCTGTCGCTGCTGGACGCCAACGGCGGTGCCTTTCCCAAAAGTCATAGCTGGCAGGAGGAAAAGCCGGCGGGAGATATTTCTCCGGACAGCACGCCGCCGGGAAAGAAAGATCCTTTTGGTCAGCGTGGCATGTCCCCGGAGACACCCTATGAATCCCGCTTCTTCTCCGTACTGTTGGGAAAGGACGGTCAGGTGCTTCAGACCGATACAGGGCAGATCGCCGCGGTGGACGAAGAGGAGGCGGCTGTTTATGCCCAGAATGTGTCCGCGACCGGGCGCAATTCCGGGTTTTGTGGGAATTATCGCTATCTCCTGTGCAAGGATGAGCAGGGCAGCCTGATTATTTTTCTGGACTGCGGCAGGAGCCTTTCCTCTTTCTATACCACCCTGATCGCCAGCGTGCTGCTGGCTTTGCTAGGGCTGTTGTCGGTACTGCTGTTGCTGCTGATTTTGTCCAAGCGCATTGTCCGGCCGGTGGCTGAGAGCTATGAAAAGCAAAAGCAGTTCATTACCGATGCCGGTCACGAGCTGAAGACTCCCATGACCATCATCAGCGCAGATGCCGATCTGGCCGAGATGGAGTGCGGAGAGAATCAGTGGATTTCCGACATCCGCCGCCAGGCCCAGCGGCTTACTGGCCTGACCAACGATCTGATCTATCTCTCCCGCATGGAAGAGGAGCAGCCTGAGCTCCAGCTGATCGACTTTCCTCTTTCCGATGTGACAGAGGAGATGGCGCAGTCCTTCCAGAGCCTTGCCAAAAGCCAGGAAAAAGACTTTGCCCTTCACATCCAGCCCATGATCTCCTTTACCGGAGACGAGAAGGCCATCCGACAGCTTTTATCCATCCTGCTGGACAACGCGCTGAAATATTCGCCTGCCGGAGGACGGCTGGAACTGCGGCTGGAAAAGCAGGGGCGCACTGTCCTTCTTATGGTGTCCAATACCTCGGCCCAGCCTGTGGAATGCGACAAGCTGCCTCATCTTTTTGACCGTTTTTACCGCACAGACCAGTCCCGCAGCAGCCAGACGGGAGGCTACGGTTTGGGGCTGTCCATTGCCAGGAGCATTGTGCTGGCTCACAAAGGAAAGATCCGGGCAGAGAGTCCGGATGGCCGGACACTGACGTTCTTGATCCATTTACCCGCGTGATTTTTAATTATAATTATGGTTGGGCTCTTATCCTAAAGGCAGAAACGAAGCCAACGCCTGTTGGAAAGGAGCTTGCCTTATGGATAACAGAAATCATATGAACACATGCCCCGAAGCCGAAGAGAGCTTGAATGAGCAGCTGCTCGCTCCAAGGAGGCGCCCGCAGCGCAAGCGCGTAAGCCCCCTCAGACGTCTCATGTCGCTGGCGCTCAGTGCGGTTTTGTTCGGCGGAATCTCTGCCGGGACCTTCTATGGCATCGGCCGTCTATTGCCCGAGGAGGCGAATGTTGTCTCCGCTGAAAGCCTCGCCTCCGGCGGAGCGGTGCTGACCAGCCTGGCCAGTACCTCCTACTCCACCACCCGATATGGTATGGACGTATCGGATATTGCCGCTGCCGCCTTGCCCAGCGTAGTGGCCATCACCAACATTTCCGTGCAGGAGGTTCAAAACTTTTTTAACCGGTTTGGCCCCAACGGCGCGGGTCAGACAAAACTGGAGGAGACGACCAGCTGCGGTTCCGGGATCATCATCGCCAATGACGGCACCTATCTTTACATTGTGACCAATGCCCATGTGGTGGAGGACGCCACCACACTCTCCGTAAGTTTTGTGGACAATTCCGTCTACGAGGCAGAGTTGTGCGGTGCCGACGAGGAGGTTGACCTGGCGGTTTTGAAAATCGCGCTGTCCGACTTGTCAGCCGACACACTTTCTCAAATTGCGGTCATAGCTGTGGGTAACTCGGATGAGCTGGAGGTAGGAGAACAAGTGGTGGCCATCGGCAATGCCTTGGGCTATGGCCAGTCTGTCACGACCGGTATCGTCAGCGCCCTGAACCGAAGTCTGACCAATGAAAGCAGAGCGACCTCCACCTATATTCAGACGGATGCCGCCATCAATCCGGGCAACAGCGGTGGAGCCCTGTTGAACTTGGATGGGGAGCTAATTGGGATCAATACGGCCAAGCTCTCTGATACCGATGTGGAGGGCATGGGCTACGCAATCCCCATCACCGATGTGGCGGAATTGATTTCCCAGTTGATGACACAGACTTCCGAAACTGAAGCCACTGGAACCAGCAGTTCGCAGCAATCTGCTTGGATTACGCCTTCCTGGGGTGACAGGCGGACTGCCACTTAACGGGCACATTGGGTCATAGCCCTGTAACTGAAAGATTCCGTAAAGGTATCTGAGAATATGTCCAAATGAAGCTGATTAAGCGGAACACGCTTAAGGATGCCACGGCGGACACTGGGGACCTTTTTATTGCAGGCTGCTGTAATTTGCGGTATACTGAAGCAAATACCGCAAAAAGGAGAGCTGTTCCACGATGCTGTATAATGAACGTGCTGAACTGATCTTACAGCAGCTCCAACTTCAGTCCACAGTCAAGGTAGCGGAACTGAGCCAACTTTTACAGGTTTCGGTGGACACAGTTCGCCGTGATCTGAAAAACATGGAACAGGAAGGCAGGATCAAATATATCCGAGGCGGTGCTTGCCTGCCGGAAGACAGGAATTCTTTTTCCAACTTTACCGGTCGGGAAATCATTCATAGTGAGCTGAAGCGGGAGGCCGCCCGCAAGGCGATCGCGTTGATTCACGAAGGAGATGTGGTTGCCCTTAACTCCGGGACAACCAACACGGTGCTGGCACAGGAGCTGGCTAGTCTGAAGCTCAAGTTTACCGTAGTGACCAATAACTACGCGGCACTCAGTGTCCTGATGCAAAATTCTTCTATCCGGCTGATCGCCGTGGGCGGTACGATGGATCCTCTGGAGCGTTCCACCTATGGGACCGTATGCGAGTCGGAGTTCGCCGCCTATCGCCCGGATCTGGCCTTTCTCTCCATCAATGCCGTCAACTATCAGGATGGCTATACGGATTTCCGTTTGGATGAGATCGGCGTGATTCGGCTTCTGGCGCAAAACGCCCGCAGGGTAATCGCCGTGATGGACTCCAGCAAACTGGGTCAGTGTTCCAAATGTATGGCGCTTTCACCGGACCAGGTGGATCTGTTGCTGATGGATGACCATATTCCACCAGAAGTGAAGGAAAAATACCGGAGTAAAGGCATCGAAATTCAATAGAAAATTTTGATATGTAAAAACCGCAGGGATGAAACCTGCGGTTTTTTGCGCTGTTTTTTACACACATTTGACGCGGACACGCTTGATTTTGCGGTATTATGCCGTTTATAATTTGCTTGTAGTTGCAAATAACAGCATAAAACAGCAAGCAGAAGCAAGGAGTGTTGGATATGGCGGAAATAAACCGCATTCAGATGATTGTATTTGACTGGGCCGGAACCACCACGGATTATGGAGGCGTGGCGCCCAGTGTAGTATTTGACCGGGTATTTCGTGAGGAAGGGATTTCCCTGACCAAGGAGGAGATCAACGCGCCCATGGGCATGGAAAAAAAGGCCCATATCCGGGCGCTGCTCGCCTCTCCCTCCGGGGACCGACAGTGGAAAGAGCGGTACGGCGCAAGCTGGACCGAGGAGGACGTGGAGCGTCTGTACGAAAAATTTGAAGGCATCCTGTACCAAATGGTAGCTGAGTACAGCGTGCCCATCCCCGGCGTGGTCGAAACCGTCCGCCAGCTGCGGGAGAAGGGACTGAAGATTGGTTCCACCACGGGCTACACCTCCCAGATGATGGAGCAGGTGCTGCCCCGGGCAGCGGAACTGGGCTATGAGGCCGACTGCGTGGTGACCCCTGACGTGACCGGGGCCAGTCGCCCCACTCCGTTCATGCTCTATGAGTGTATGCGCCGGCTGAATGTCTATCCGCCACGGGCTGTGGTGAAGGTGGGCGATACGGTGGTGGACATCCTGGAAGGAAAGAACGCCGGAGCCTGGAGCATTGGCATTCTCACCGGCTCCAACCTGCTGGGGCTGACCCGGGCCGAGTACGAGACCATGGCTCCGGAGGAGTTGGCACAGCGCAAGCAAAAGGCGGCGGAGCGCTACACCGAGGCGGGAGCCGACTTGGTCATTGACTCCATCCGGGACCTGCCTGCTGCGCTGGAGGAATTGGAGCGCCGCATGGCAGAACAGGAGGCAGCACATTGAACCGATACTACAATCCCGTCCAGACCATAGAGGGAGCCGGCTGCACGGCGGAGCTGACTGGGCTGCTGGAAGGCATGGAGCTGACACGGCGGAACGTGCTCCTGCTGGTGTGGAGTGAGGCGGTGCTGGACCTGCCCGCCTTCGCAGGCCTGTCCAACGCCGGTTTCACGGTTCACAGTCAGGTGTTTCGGGCCTCCAATCCCACGGTGGAACAACTCTTTGAAACCTACCAGACCACCAGGGACTTCGCCCCGGAGGCGGTGGTGGCCGTGGGCGGCGGCAGCATTATGGATGTGGGAAAGTCCCTGTGCTGCCTGTACGGAAAAGAATTGTCCAGCGCAGATGCCCTGCGGCGCTTGATGGAGGAAAAGAACTACGGCCGGCCCTCCGCCCGGTGGATCGGTGTACCCACCACGGCGGGTACAGGCAGCGAGGTCACCTGCTGGGCCACCATTTGGGACCCGGCAAAGGACGCCAAGCGCTCGGTGGAATGCCGCGAAAATTACGCCTATGCCGCCCTGGTGGATCCGGAGCTGGCCGCGGGGATGCCGCTGCCGCTGGCGGTGTCCTCCGCCCTGGACGCAGCGGCCCACGCCATTGAAAGCTACTGGGCCAGGGGAACCAACGCCGTGTCCCAGGGGCTGGCTCTGGAGGCGATCCGCACGATTATGGGCGGCATGGACGGCCTGCTGGCTGGGGCCATGGAGGCCCACGACGCTATGGCCCGGGGCAGTATGATGGCGGGATTGGCCTTCAGCAATACCAAGACCACCGCCTGCCACTCTATCTCCTACCCGTTGACCATGCACTGCGGCATCCCCCACGGAGCGGCGGTGAGCATGCTGCTGGGTCCGGTGTTCCGGCTCAATGCCACGGCGATCGCCCGGCCCGGCCCTCTGCTGGAAGCTTTGGGCGTCTCCAGTCCGGAGGAGCTGGAGAAGAAGATCCGGGATATTCTGGACCGTTCCGGCCAGCCGGCCACGCTGTCGGCGTGGGGCGCACAGCGGGAGGACCTGCCCCGTTTGGCGCAGCTGGGCATCACCAAGGGGCGGGCGGACAACAATCCGGTGCCTATTGATGTGGAGACAATCCTCTCCGTTTTGGAGCAGATATACTGAAAATAAAATCAAACTCGAACAGAATCAAAAAGGAGCTTGCATCACATGAACATCAGTAAGAAGGTTTTGTCCATGACCCTGTCCGCCGTGATGGCGGTCTCCCTGCTCTCCGGCTGCGGCGCCTCTGGAGGCACCGAAACACCTGACGCCACCGGCAGCCAGAGCTCCAATCCCGGCGGTGAGGACGGTGTGTTCACCATCGCCTACGCTCCCAACGAGTCCACCGCCGAGAGCGCCGACGCCCGCAACGGCCTCGCCAAAGACCTGGGCGAGTTCCTGGGCTGCGAAGTGGAGGAGATCCAGGCCAGCGACTACAACGCCATCATCGAGGCTCTGCGCACCGGCAGCGCCGACATGGCCTACATGGGCTCTCAGGCTCTGGCCCTGGGCGTGGAGCGCACCGATCTGGAGCCCATCGTCATGAAGGCCGAGGATGGCGACCCCGACAAGGCGATCTACCACTCCGTGTTCATCACCAGCAGCGCCAACGATGACATCAACTCCATCACCGACATCAAAGGCCGCACCATGGCCTTCGTGGATCCCGACTCCACCTCCGGCAACCTGGTGCCCACCGCCGAGATCATCAAGGCCTTCCCGGAGGACGAACTGAACTCCGATATGCTTCACACCAACGGGGACTTCTTTGAGGCGGTGAGTTTCTCCGGCTCTCACCAGGCCGGTCTCCAGGCGGTGGTGAAGGGCGATGTGGATGTGGCTCCCATCTCCGACCAGATCCTGGCTTCTGAGATCGCCAACGGCAACGCTTCCGAGAGTGATGTGAAGATCATCCACGAGTCCGGTGCCATCCCCGCTGAGGCCATGGTGGTGGCCGAGCATGTGGACCAGGAGACCCGGGACAAGCTCACCGAGTTTCTGACCAGCTATGAGAACGAGGACTACTTCGCCGACGTCATTAAGGTCCCCAATGCCCGCTTCATTGAGTGCGATATGAGCGACTATGAGGCCATCATCGAGCTCAATTAGATTATCAACGAGTTTTAAGCGGCAAGACGCACAGGAGGAACAACATGGAACCGATCCTACGATTTGAAAACGTATCCAAGCACTACCCCAACGGTGTACACGCACTGAAAGGCGTGTCCTTTGAGGTGGCAGAGGGGGAGTTCATCTCCGTCATCGGCCCCTCCGGGTCGGGAAAATCCACCCTTCTGCGCGCCATTAACCGCCTGATCTCCATCAACGGCGGCACCGTCTGGCTGGACGGCCAGGCGGTTTCCGCCCAGCGGGGAACGGCGCTGCGGCAGCTGCGGCGCAAGGTGGGCATGATTTTTCAGAACTACAACCTGGTTTACAGCCTGTCGGTGCTGCAAAACGTCCTTCACGGACGGCTGGGCTATATGGGCGGACTCAAGGGCGTGTTTGGCCTTTACTCTGAAGCGGACAAGCAGGAGGGGATGGAGCTGCTGAAGGAGCTGGGACTGGAGGAGTTTGCCTATCACCGGGCCAGCGACCTTTCAGGCGGGCAGAAGCAGCGGGTGGGTATCGCCCGGGCCATCATACAGCAACCCAAGCTGCTGCTGTGCGACGAGCCCATTGCCTCCCTGGACCCCTCCAGCGCCAAGACCATCATGGACCTGCTCAAGAGTATGACCCGGAAGCGAAACATCGCCTGCATCGTCAATCTCCACCAGCTGGATGTGGCGCTGAAGTATTCCACCCGGATCATCGGCCTGTCCAAGGGCGAAATTGTATTTGACGGCAGGCCGGAGGAACTGGATGACGCCACCATTGAGCGAATCTACGGAACCTCCCGGGAAAATCTGATGATCGGAGGACATGGTGATGACCAAGCGGATTCCGCTCATTGCGCGTGACTTAAAGCGGCTCTACACCGGATTCCTGCTGGCAGCCGTGGCGCTGTTTCTGCTTTGCAGCTATCTGACGGAGTTTAATCCCATGTTCTGGTAGCCAATGGGGACGCTTTCTGGGAATTCATCACGGAGGATTTCCTGCCCCCGGCCCTGCCCCCGACCAGCCGGATTCCCGGCATTCTTTCCAGCGTGCTGGTGACCCTGGCTCTGGCCATGTCGGCCACCACGGTAGCGGCCATTCTGGCCTTCTTCGTGGCCCTGTTTGGCAGCGAGAAGGTCTCGCCCTTTCCCCGCTTTGCCAAAGTGGTACGTGGCTTTGCCACCTTCCTGCGCAATATCCCCGCCTTGGTGTGGGCCTTCATCTTGTTTTCCTCCCTGGGCATCGGCACCGGTGTGGGCTTCGTGGCCCTGTGCATCACCAGCTTCGCCTTTATGGTTCGGGCCTTTGTGGAGACCATGGAGGACGTGTCCCAGGACTGCGTGGAGAGTTTGCAGGCGGTGGGAGCCACCTTCCCCCAGCGGGTGGCCCAGGCGATCCTGCCCTCCTGCCTGAGCGGCTTCCTCTCCTGGTTTCTCTACTGCGTGGAGGTCAATATTCGCGCCTCTACCATCGTTGGAATGGTGGGCGGCGGCGGTGTTGGCCTGACCCTCTTCTCTTACATCAAGAGCTTCCACTACGACGTTGCCCTCTCGATCATCCTGCTGATTGCCGTCATGGTCATCGTGGTGGACCAGATCACCGGGAAACTGCGGAAGGAGCTGTTGAAATGAACGCAGAAATGGTTAAATACGCCTCCGGCGCCGCAGTCCGGCCGTCACGGAGCGAGCGGACAAAAATTCCGGTAAAATGCCGCCGGCGCAACCAGTTTATCCCGGCTTTTCTGGTGGGAACGGCGGTGCTGTCCATCCTCAGCCTGCTGTATCTGGACATTGACTGGGTCAAGATGGCCTCCCGGGTGCCGGACATTGGTCTGGTATTCTGGGACCTTTTTCACCTGGACTTCGCCAATATGGACCTGATCCTCTCGTCTCTGGTGGAGACCATTTCCATCGCGGTGCTCTCTCTGCTCTACAGCCTGTTGCTGGGCATCCTGTTTGGGATGCTGGCGGCCCGGAATATCTTCCGTCTGCCCTGGCTGTCGGTGCTGACCCAGTCCTTCTTTACCTTCCTGCGGGCGGTACCCACGCCTGTTTGGGTGCTGCTGATGCTGGTGTGCCTGGGTATGGGGCCGGAGGCCGGCGTGGCTGGCCTGTGCGTCCATACCACTGCATTCTTCACCAAATCCTTCGCCCAGAGCTTTGAGAGCATACCGGAAGAGACCATCGAGGCTTTGGAGGTCACCGGTGCCAGCCGCCTGTCAATCTTCGTCAACGCGGTGCTGCCCGCCGCCCTGTCCCAGATCGTGGCCTGGGCCGGAATGCGCCTGGAGACCAACTTCTCCGAGTGCGCCATTCTTGGTATGGTGGGTGCCGGCGGCGTAGGCTACGTCATCTCCAACAGCCTTCAGGGCTACGACTACGGTACTGCCGGTGTGGCTATCCTGCTGGTGTTCCTGGTGGCCTACGGCATCGAGCGGGTCTTCGTTCGTGTGAAGAAAAAATTCTATTAAAAGATCGAAAAAAATACTTTTCCTAAAACAACAAGACCTTCTTCAGTATCGGCGCGTGTAAAAACGATACGCCACGCTCCTCAAAACACAAAAAACGCTTCCTGACCAGGGTCTGCAGATGCTGCCGTCCCTGGTCAGGAAGCGTTTTTAATAATCCAGATCTGTAACGGAACATTGAGGTCTATCCTTTGGGAAGCTCCTCCAGTCCTCTTGTCCCCGCGGCTCAGAGCAGGTGGAGTTCCTTGACCTTCTCCATCCGCGCAATCACCGGAACACCGAAGGGGCACCGCTTCTCGCAGTTCCCGCAGGCAATGCAGTCCTCCGCCCTGGCACTGAGGGCCTGGTAATGGGCCCGGATGGACTCCGGGACCTGGGGCTGCATGGCCGCCAGGTCGTAGAGCTTGTTGACCATGGCGATGTCGATGCCCTTGGGACAGGGGACACAGTGGCCGCAGTAGGTGCACTGCCCGGAATAGGCGTGGCGGGGGGCACCGGCCAGGGTGCTGGCATAGTCCCGCTCCTCCTCGGAGGCCGTCTCATAGGCCACTGCCTCCAGCACGTGCTCCGGGGTATCATAGCCTGCCAGGATGCTGGCCACTGCCGGTCGGGTCAGGGCGTAGTGGATACACTGCACCGGGGTCAGCGCCACACCGAAGGGGGAGGTACTCGTGGAAAACAGCCGCCCGCCGGCATATCCCTTCATCACGGTGATGCCCACGCCCCGCTGCTCGCACAGCTTATAGAGCTCGGCGCGGTCCGGGTGAATGCCGCCCAGCCCCTCAAAGTAGTGCTCCGCTGAAAAATAGTCGTTCATATCCTCGCTGGCGGGGAGCAGGTCAAATGCAGGATTGATGCTGAACAGGAGCATTTCGATCTCCCCGCTCTGGGCGGCCAGGATGCCCACCTTGGGGTTGTGGGTGCTCAGGCCGATGTGGCGGATGACCCCCTTGGCCTTCTGCTCCTTCACATAGGCCAGGAACTCCCCTTCCATGATGCGGTGGAACTCCTCTTCCCCATCCACGAAGTGGATCATGCCGAGATCGATGTAGTCGGTGCCCAGCCGGCTGAGCAGGTCCTCAAAGGCCGGCTTCACCTTGTCCATGTCCCGGGTGCGGACATACTGGCCGTTCTGCCAGGTGGAGCCGAAGTGCCCCTGGATGATCCAGCGCTCCCGCCTCCCGGCGATGGCCGCACCGATGTTGGAGCGCACATTGGGTTCCGACATCCAGCAGTCCAGAATGTTGATCCCCTGCTCCTCACAGCAGTCGATCACCGCCTTGACCTCTTCCGCGTTATGGCGCTCCAGCCACTCAGCCCCCAGGCCGATCTCGCTGACCATCAGCTCCGTGTTGCCCAGTGCCCGATACCGCATGGGAACTCCTCCTTCCAAGCCTCGAAATTCTGTTCCAGTGCCGTTCCTATCCCGGCAGATACTTTATCCTTATCTTACCATACTTTCACAGTTGGTCAAGGCCGATGTACCGTCTTGCGTTTCCCGGTGGGGACGCGTATCATAAAAACGGACCGCTTGATCCTGCTGGCATCCCATTGTCGACAGGTCCGGATGCCAACCGTATGGCAGAGTTTGTTTGTCCATAATGACCGAGGTGATCGAATCATGAAAGCAAATCAAATGCCTCGCCGGAAAAAATGGCTGGTGGCCGGAGGGGCTGTTCTCCTGATTCTGGCCATTCTGGCGGGAGCATTTCTCTGGTATGTATCCGATTATTACCGGGCTGAAGATGTGGCTCTTGAAGTCCTGGCCCAGGACAATGGCATCTCTCAGCGGGATAATCTGACGATCCTATCCCCGACTGCTCCCACCGACACCGCCATCATTTTCTATCCCGGCGCCAAGGTGGAGGCGGAGGCCTACCTGCCCCTGTTGGATCAGATCCGACAGACCGGAGTCACCTGTATTTTGGTACATATGCCCTTCAACATGGCGATATTTGACGCCAACGCGGCAGAAGAGGTAATCGCTCAGTTTCCTGAGTTCCAGCACTGGTACGTCGCTGGACATTCCATGGGTGGTGCTATGGCATCCAAGTTTGCATCAGACCATCCTGACCAAGTAGATGGGCTTATTCTGATGGGCGCCTACATCTACGGCAACTATCTGGATGAAAAGGCCCTGACCATCTATGGTTCCCTCAACCAGAGCGTGGAGGACCATATCGACTACACGGAGAACATTGTGGAGATTGAGGGCGGCAATCACGCCCAGTTCGGCAACTACGGGCCCCAGAAGGGCGATCTTCCCGCCACAATCTCCGCGGAGGAGCAGCAAGCCCAAACGGTGGCCGCCATTGAAGCGTTTTTGTCCACGGACGATTCTCAGGATTACAGTACCCTGGTCCCATAAAAAGCATGCTTTGATGGAATATCTGTCAATAGAAAATGAGCATTTTACATTCCTCGGCATTGGATTTACAATGGAGCCAGAAACTGCGTAAGGAGGTTATTCGCATGAACCCATTGGTCGCTTATTTTTCCGCTACCGGCACCACCGCCAAGGCGGCGAAGGCTCTGGCAAGCGCTGTAGGGGCCGATCTCTATGAGATCAAGCCCGCCGTCCCCTATACCAGCGCCGACCTGAACTGGATGGACAAAAGCTCCCGCTCCAGTGTAGAGATGAAAGATGCCCACTCCCGCCCCGCTCTGGCCGACACTGACGCTCCGGTGGCCGGTCACGATGTGATCTTCCTGGGCTTCCCCGTGTGGTGGTATGTGGCCCCCACCATCCTCAACACCTTCCTGGAGGCCTATGACTTCACCGGAAAGACCATCGTCCTCTTCGCCACCTCCGGCGGCAGCGGTCTGGGCAAATCTGCGGCTGGACTGCGCTCCAGCGCCCCCGGCGCCAAGATTATGGATGGCCGGATGCTCAATGGCAGCCTGAACGCGGCGGAGCTGAAGTCCTGGGCGGAAGGATTGAAGCCGTGATACATCCCGGATACCAAAAAATGTGGAGTGTCTGTTGAGACACTCCACATTTTTATAGTTCTCTTTGCAGGTACACCATATCCATCAGCTGAACCCCACACTCATAGATCGCGTGGTCATAGTGGTCGGTGAAAAAGTTCCTGACCAGATGGTGCCTGCGGAAGCCACAAGATTCATAAAACGGGATGGTAGACGGGCTGTCTCCAGTACCTACCTGTAATATCGCATACTGCCTCTTGTAGGTCTGGACGAGGAAGTCCACCAATGCCTTTCCGTAACCTCTCCCCTGATCGTCTGGCGTTACAGCGATGTTTTTCAGTTCCAGGAGACCGCCGCCCTCATCGGTCACCACACACTCGGCCTTGATGCCATCGTCCTCCAGCACGTACATGGTCCCACGCTCCAGATAGCGGTCTACCATGTCCTCCTGCTCATCGGCCAGCAGCAGCAAATCCAGGTATCTCTTTTTATCCGTCTCCACTTTCCTGATTTCCATGGGGTGATCCATCCTCCGCCTGACGATCTTGATTGGGCTTATCATACCATATGATGTTCACCTCCGCAATTCTCCGTGAAACATGACAGACAGCTGTCATGTCTCTATGATATAATACAGAAAAACCAGGAAAGGCGGTGCATCCAATGAAGATGGAGCGGCTCATCGGCATTCTGTCCATCCTGCTCCAGTGGGAGAAGGTCACCGCCCCGGAGCTGGCGGAGCAGTTCGAGGTGTCCCGCCGGACCATCCAGCGGGACATCGAGTCCCTGTGCCGGGCGGGCATCCCCATCGCCACCGCCCAGGGTACAGGCGGCGGCATCTCCATCATGGAGGGCTACCGGGTGGACCGCACGGTGCTCACCGGTCCGGAGATGGGAGCCATTCTGGCGGGACTCAGGAGTTTGGACAGCGTCAGCGGCACCCGGCGCTATGCTCAGCTGATGGAGAAGCTGTCCGCCGGGACGGGCGGACTGATGCCCGGTGGCGCCCACATGCTCATCGACCTCTCCTCCTGGTATAAGACCAGCCTACCGCCCAAAATCGAGCTGATCCAGAGCGCCATCGAGCAGCACCGTGTCATCTGTTTCACCTATTTCTCTCCCAAAGAGGAATCGATACGCACCATGGAGCCCTATTATCTGGTGTTTCACTGGTCCACCTGGTATGTGTGGGGCTGGTGCCGGACCCGGGAGGCTTTCCGCCTGTTCAAATTGAACCGCATGACGGAGCTGGCCGCCGGGGACCACTTTGCACCCCGCGCCGTGCCTCTGCCCGACCTGGAACCGGAGCGCATCTTTCCAATCAAGTATCAGGTCACCGTCCTTTTTGACAAGACCTGCCGCTGGCGGCTGGTGGAGGAGTACGGGGCGGACCGCTTCACTGTGGAGCCAGACGGGCGGCTGCGCTTTACCGGCGGCTTTCCCGACGCCGACAGCGTGCTCAGCTGGG
>OGHJ01002418.1_pt1 | contig 15850 bp, 13 predicted proteins | sample 1571351 | NCBI WGS metagenome assembly OGHJ01 (sample SAMEA2582037, study PRJEB24529) | metagenome | biome: Human gut stool | place: China | collected 2011 | reverse complement strand
CAGCGCCCTGCGGTACAACGTCCGGTCTGTCGCCATGCGCACGCGGCATGAAGAAAGCGGTGATATACGGCATCATGCAAGGTACGGTGTTGGCACTGTGCTCTGCCATATCTTCGATCTCGTTCTCCGGCACACCTAAGTGATACAGCCATTCCATGCAGATTTCCTTACCGGTACAGTCGCGCATCGGCTTCTTGACGAAATCGCCCGGCTGATCCGAGAACAAACCGTAAACCCAGACCAGAAGCTGATCCTTTGGCTGATCGCGGAACTGCGGCTGCCGATTGATCGTCCAGCTCAGCAGCCATGACGAATCCTTCACTGTTACGATACCGCCGGTAACGACTTTACCCGAGAAAGGATCGCGCTTGCAGATTTTCTTAATATACGGCACGATGCGCTGGTCAAGGGTGTTGACCGTCGCGCTCATCCAGTTCGACTGCTCCGGATCATAGCAGAACTTATCCGGGTGACCGAACGCCGGGTCCTGCGCCGCGATCTTACGCCACATATCCCAGCCGCCGCCTTCTTTGATCTCCTTGTTGAACGGCGCCGGCTCATTCTGACTACCGATCGCGGAGTTTTCCACGCAGCCGCCATTGGTGATGAATACCAGATCATTCTCCGTCAAGTCGATGGTATCCGCTTTACCGTCTGCGATCACATCGATGCGCGTCGCCTGCTTTTTGTCCGCCTTGCAGTCAAATTCCACATTGACCACCTTGACACCGTAGTGGAACTGCACGCCGAAGCTTTCCAGATATTTGACCATCGGCAGGATCATCGATTCATACTGATTGTACTTGGTGAAACGCAGCGCCGTGAAGTCAGGCAGTCCGCCGATGTGGTGGATATAGCGCTTGATATAGATCTTCATTTCGAGCGCGCTGTGCCAGTTTTCAAACGCGAACATCGTCCGCCAGTACAGCCAGAAGTTCGAGTTCAGCACCTCATCATCAAAGAAGTCCGTAATCCGTTTGTCCTCCAGCTCCTCGTCCGGTGTGAAGAACAGCTTCATAATCTCCATCGCGCCCTTATCGGAGATGGCAAACTTGCCGTCCGTGTGCGCGTCTTCCCCGCGGTTGACCGTCGCTCTGCACAGAGAATAGTTCGGGTCCTCCTTGTTCAGCCAGTAATATTCGTCCAGTACCGAAACGCCTTCGGTCTCGATGGACGGAATCGAACGGAACAAGTCCCACATACATTCAAAATGGTTGTCCATTTCACGTCCGCCGCGCATCACATAGCCGACATTCTCATATTTATAGCCATCGCAGGCACCGCCCGGAATCGGGTCTTTTTCGAGAATGTGCACATGCTCACCCTTCATCTGCCCGTCTCTGACCAAAAAGCACGCTGCTGAGAGCGCTGCCAGACCGCTGCCGATGATATAAGCTGATTTTCTGTCTACTCCCTCCGGTTTTTTCGGACGTGCGAATGCTTCATAATTACCACTTGCGTAATACATATTGATTTCCCCTTTCCAACCGACCGCGCCTCGCAGACTCTTCTGCCGGCCCTGCCGTATTTCCTTTTGTTTTCGTTTGATGATCTTATTATAGTCTTTCCGCGAAACAAAACAATAAACAAAAAAGCCCCCTTGATAAAATTTTTATCAAAGCGGCTGTTTTGTATAAATTTTTGCTTTCGTTTCCGGGAAAATCTCCTGCCGCGATTCTTTGTGCCGACCGGAGAAAATCTCCCGCCGCGAGGTTTTCATGGCATCTGAAAATCTCCCACCCAAGCTTTATTGATCCGTCCGATAGCGCTCCAGCGCGGCGCGCATATTGCCCTGCAGCAGCAGGCTCAGATCCCGCATGATGGCGTTCGGGTCCTCTTTCATCCCCTTGCGGATCCAGTCCAGCATCAGCCCCACAAACGCGTACTTGTAAAAGTCCGCGATGAAGACTTTGTCCTCCTCTCGCACCTGCAGACCTGCCGCTTTTTCCTCCACGACCGCAATCAGAAAGTCATAGGTCACCTGATAGAGGAACAGCTCGATCTGTTCCCTGCTGACCGAGTGATAGACGTTCATCACGAACGGCTTGTTCGCACGTACCGCCTCAAAAATGTGCAGGAACCCCTCCTGCCAGGTGTCATAGGTCTTGTTGTCCTCGATGACCCGCGAAGCCTCCTCGATGCACGACCATTCAATCAGGTCGTAGATGTCCTTAAAATGATAGTAGAAGGTCATCCGGCTGATGCCGCAGTCCTCCGCGATATCGTTAATGGTGATCTTGTCCAGCGGCTTCTTCGCCAAAAGATGCTTGAGTGAAGCCTCCAGCGCCCGCTTGGTGGTCTGCGACATGCTAAGCTCCTTTCCCCGACAAGTGGCTGCAGCCCTTGATCACAGCCGATCCTGAGGTTTATTTTTTTTGTATACCAGCCAGCTGATCAGCAGACTGTTGCTGAAAAAATACGCAATCAGCCCCTTGCGCCTTGCATTCTGTTCACTCTCCGTCTGGGAGGACCGAGGCTTTACGGCTAAAAAAACCAGCAGGCAGACTGCTATGACAATGAGCAAAGCAACCACATTCATATTTTCTCTCCTTTTCTGAAATACTCTCCTTTTTGTCAGTCGCCCCGCAGGGTTTCGTGACAATACTTACAAATGCGCTCCGTATCGGTAATGCATCTGTTTTATATTAGAGCCAGTATAGCACATTCTTCTTTCATCTGCAAGAAAGAAACTACTCCGCCTCCTCAAACTGTGCTTGATACAAATTCGCATAGAAACCGCCTGCTGCCAGCAGCTCGTCGTGATTGCCCTGCTCGATGATATCGCCGTCCTGCATGACCAAAATCAGATCGGCGTTTCGAATCGTAGAAAGCCGATGCGATCACCTCTGCATCCGTCGCTTCCAGTCTGCCGTAGCGAATGTTTTCCATAATACTGCCCTGAAACAGCTAGGTATCCTGCAGCACCATGCCGAACGCGTCGCGCAGATCCCGTTCCAATGCGCAAGCCCCGGCTTTGGGGTCGGGGCTTGCTTAGATTCTATCCGCCGCAGGCGGATAGGAGGACTTTTTCTAAAGCTGTGCGCGTGTATGCCTGTGCGCGTTTTTTCCTGTTATGCGGCTGTGCCGGTTTCGGTTACGCTGTTGCTTGCAGCAGCGGCGTTGGACGCGGCTGCGCCGGTTTCAGTCGTACCGGATTCCGGTGGTTGAGCCAATGGTTTGCTCGGTTCCGAGTTCTGCCCTTGCTCGCCACTCGGCGTCGTATTTTCGCCTGTGGTATCGGAACCGGATTCCGTCTGCGCTTTCCCAAAAGTGATAGTGCTTAGCTCAGTATACGAAATAGGCGGCATGGATTTGTTATAGGTAGTATAGAAGTAAATTTTTGTAAGTTTCATTATGCCGCCGTTTGTCAGTGAGTCTCCATCAGTAAACCCATCTATTGCCGAACGAGCTCCAATGCGATAGTATCCTAGATCATTATAATGCTCTCCATTCCAACTGAGCTTCATTACTTTTCCATTACATGTCACAACACACGCGTCCCTTATAATAAACAGGTCTCTATAAGCGTACGTCGATCCCTCGTAGTTTTTCGGATCATATTCGCTTGCCTTGTCCCATGTCACCGCGAGCGTCGGCGGCTGAATATCAATATGCAAAGTTCTATACAGCAGCGTTCTATTGTTCACATAGTAATGAACATTACGACTTGAAAACATTGGTCTGAAACCTTCGCCGTTGACGTGAACGCAGCTTTTACCCGCTTCTATATTTGCCAGTGAATCATATTGGTAGCCTGCAATCCCGAATTCACCGTTTACGCTCCCGGTGTAAACGGCCCCATACTGGTCTTTTATCAGAATCTGTATGTCAGCATTCATACCTGCTTTATCTTCTGTTTCCTGATTTGTCGAATCATATGTATATGTCGGATAATTGCATACTTCTATTTTATCCTCTGGAAGTAGTTCATTGTCCTTCAAAAACATGATCTTATACGGCTTACTTGCTTCACTGCTGACGGTGATCGGCAGATTTCTAATCACCTTGCCTTCATGTCGCAATACCAGTTTCGTCTCGCCCACTTTGTATGGTGTCAACTGTATAAAACCATTTGGATCCAGATGTACTTCTTTACTCTTTCCCTCTTCAGTTTGCTCTGTCGCCGAATTCGGCTTTTCAGTATATGTCTGACCTGATGTTGCAGTGTTTGTACCGGAAACATCAACAATGTTAGGGTCCTGTACACTCACCGTATACTGGGTATAATCGACTTCTGTACTGTTCTTATAGATTTGAAATTTTGCTTTTACCGGCTGTTGTTCAGACTCTGTTTTTGAATCATCCATGCTGGTGCTGCCCTCAGTTTTTTCTTGCTGCTGTGCATTTCCTCCAGTTTCCGATGTATCATTGCCTGCCTTTCCTAAATAGATGGTTTGGATTGGCTGATTGAAATCATAATCATAGAACTTGCCTGCTGTTTCATCAGTTCCCACTCCTCCGGGTATCTCTTCCTCTATCGTATAGCGCACGTTATACGGACTGTACCCACCGGAGTAGACTGGCTCTTTTTCTTCTTCCTTTTGCTTCAGTGGGGTGATGATGACTTCGCCGGTCTCGATGTTGCCGACCTCCTTGCCGTTCACGAACTTCCCGCTGTGGTAGGTCGCCTTGGCAATGCCTTTACTGCTCATCGAGGAAAGGTAGAGCATGCCGCCGTGGAACACATAGCCGCCCTCGGCTTTCACCTCAAAGTCGATATTGCTCGGCGTGTTGTTTGCATAACAGCGCTTTATAGTAATACCTTTCTTATCCAGCAACGCGAGCGAGATCTGCGTCGACTTCTGGATCTCCGCCTCTGTCGGTTCGATGCGAAGCCCCGCGATCCGCGCATCCGTCGCGGTAAACTGCGCGGAGCTCATGTTATTTTTGACCGTATAGGTCTTGCCGTCCCGCAGTTCGTTGTACAGCGTCAGCGTCACTTCGCTACCGTAACTTTTACTCACAGCTTTGATCGGGCAGTTCGCCTTCGTTTCATCATTTGTGATCGTAAAATCCGATGGCTGGAAAGTATATCCCTCCACTGAATCCTTGAAAGTCAGTTTGACTTGTGCAAGCTGCGTCTGCTCCGCCTGATCCAAATATGGACCTACATAAACATTGACTGTCGTTTTTTTGTTGTACTTGTTGCTGCTCGATGTTGCTTTGGTTGCTTTCGCATAGACCTGGATTGTCGTTTTGCCGATGCCCTTTGCCGTCATTTTCCCGGAGGTCAAGCCAATCGTTGCGATGGTTTTGTCTGAAGAAACGTAAGAAAAGACATCCGTCGAGTTCGCAGGCTTTAAGGTCGGTTTGAGCTGCGCGGTATCACCCACCTTGCCCAGATACACTGTTTTTGGCTCGGTCGAAACCGAAGTGCTGCGTTTCAGCACCTTAAACGTTTTGAATGCAACGACCTTCCCTGTCTTTTTGCTCTTGGCTGTGATCTTGACACTGCCCGGTTCTGTCGGCTTCAGCTTACCGGTCGTCAGACCGATCGTGGCGATCTTCTTGTTGCTCGAATAATACTTTACATGCGCCCCTTTGACGTCAAGCGTATAGCTGTGCCCTGCATAAATCGTCGAAGGCGCCGCCGCACCGCTCTTTAAGGTGATTTTACTCGCTGCCGCCGCCGTTTCCGGTACGCTGAACACCGGAAACACCAGCGCCAGCACAAGCAGACAGGCTGCCATTCTTTTGAGCCATCTGTTCATCTCTTTCTCCTTTTACTGCCATCAAACAGCCGGATACAAACGATATCGTGCTGTCATTTTCCATTTTTATTGGCTCGTATGCCAGTTCCATTATACACGAACTTCCGACACCTGGCAACGACTTTTGCATACGTAAAGAAAAAAATGGCGTGCATCATGTATGCCGCCATGCCCGGCGCATAACCACCCCCAGCCGTATACTACGCAGCGAGGCGGAGCTGCGCCATGCGCTACTCCGCCTCCTCAAACTGTGCTTGATACAAATTCGCATAGAAACCGCCTGCTGCCAGCAGCTCGTCGTGATTGCCCTGCTCGATGATATCGCCGTCCTGCATGACCAAAATCAGATCGGCGTTTCGAATCGTAGAAAGCCGATGCGCGATGATGAAGCTGGTCCTGCCCTGCATCAGATTGTCCATCGCCTTTTGAATCTCGACCTCCGTTCTGGTATCGACCGAAGAGGTCGCTTCATCCAAAATCAAAATCTTATTATCTGCCAGGATTGCTCTGGCGATCGTCAAGAGCTGCTTCTGCCCCTGCGAAACATTGCTCGCATCCTCGTTCAGCTCCATCTGATAGCCGCCCGGCAGCGTCTTGATGAAATGATCCGCGCGCGCCGCTTTCGCCGCTGCGATCACCTCTGCATCTGTCGCTTCCAGTCTGCCGTAGCGTATGTTTTCCATAATGCTGCCCTGAAACAGCCAGGTGTCCTGCAGCACCATGCCGAACGCGTCGCGCAGCTCCCGGCGGTCAAAGTCCTTGATATTCGTATCATCTAAAAGAATCCGTCCGCTGTTCACATCATAGAAGCGCATCAGCAGCTTGACCATCGTCGTCTTGCCGGCTCCGGTCGGCCCGACGATCGCGATCTTCTGCCCCGGCTTGACATGCGCACTGAAGTCCTTGATGATGACCTGCGCAGGGTCGTAGCCAAAACGCACGTGGTCGAACGTCACCTCTCCGGTAATCTTCGTAATATCCGCCGGATTCTCCAGGCGCTGCTGCTCTTCCGCTTCATCCAGAAACGCAAATACACGCTCGGACGCTGCCGACATCGACTGCACCAGATTGATGACCTGCGCGATCTGCTGGATCGGCTGCGTGAAATTCTTGACGTACTGAATGAACGCCTGAATATCGCCGACCGTAATCACGCCGCGGATCGCCAGCAGCCCGCCGGACAGCGCCACGCAGGCATAGCCCAGATTGCCGACAAACATCATGATCGGGTGCATCATCCCGGAGAGAAACTGCGACTTCCACGCTGAATCGTAGAGAATATCATTCGTTTTTTCAAACTCTGCGATCGTATCCTTTTCGCGGTTAAATGCCTTGATGACCATGTGACCGCCGTAGATCTCCTCGACCTGCCCGTTGATTTTGCCCAGATACTCCTGCTGTGCGCGGAAAAACTTCTGCGACTTTTTCGTCACCAGCCCGATGAGACTCATGGAAACCGGCAGAATGATGATCGCAATCAGCGTCATCAGCGGCGAAATACTCAACATCATGATCAGCACACCGATCATCGTCGCCGTCGCCGTAATGATCGTCGTAATGCTCTGGTTCAATCCCTGTCCCAGCGTGTCCACGTCATTGGTGATCCGGGAAAGCACCTCGCCGTAGGTTCTGCTCTCGAAATACTGCATCGGCATGCGGTTGATCTTTTGCGAGATCTCTTTCCGCAGACGGTAGCATACCTTTTGCGTGATGCCGGTCATAATCCAGCCCTGCACGAAGCTGAGCAGCGCACTGCAAAGATACAGTCCCAGCACGAACAGCAGAATCTGTCCGATCTTACCGAAGTCGATCGCGCCGCTGCCCTGGATTTTGGCGAGCAGTCCATTGTATAGCTCTGTCGTTGCGCTGCCGAGAATTTTCGGTCCAATGACGCTGAACACCGTCGAGCAGGCAGCAAAAATCATGACCGCGAAGATCCCGAATTTATAGCGCCCCATATAGCGCATCAGCGATGCCAATGATTTTTTGAGGTCCTTCGGTTTCTCGCCGGGCATCATGCCGCGGCCGCCCATCGGACCGCCCGGTCCCCTTCTTCTTGGCGGGTGGTATGCGTTTGTCTGTTCCTGTGAGAAATTCTGCTGCTTACTCATCTCCACACACCTCGCTTTCATGCTCTGCTTTCTGTTTTCTCGCTGCCTTGTCGGTTTCAGCTGGCACAGTTGCGCCGCTGTCTGCAGATTTTCCTGCTTTTATCTCGACTGGCAAGGCGCCGGTGATGTCTGCACGTTTGCCGACCGCGCCCTCTGCCAGCCCCAGCTCCTTCGCCGAAAGCTGCGATTTCGCAATCTGCTGATAGACCTCACAGCCCGCCAGCAGCTCCGCGTGCGTGCCTCTGCCGACAATCCTGCCGTCATCCAGCACCAAGATCTGCTCTGCATGCAGGATCGTACTGATCCGCTGCGCCACAAGAATGATCGTGCTGTCCTTGACGTTTTCATGCAGCGCCTTGCGCAGCGCCGCGTCGGTTTTCATGTCCAGTGCCGAGAAGCTGTCGTCAAAGATAAAAATCTTCGGATTTTTCGCGATGGCTCTGGCAATCGCCAGCCGCTGCTTCTGACCGCCAGAGACATTGCTGCCGCCCTGCGCGATCGGACTGTCATATTTTTCTTCTTTTTCTTCGATAAAATCCGCTGCCTGCGCGATCTTAGCCGCGCGGCGGATTTCTTCGTCGGTCGCTTCGTCCTTGCCGAAACGCAGGTTCGAAGCAATCGTACCGGAGAACAGCACGCCCTTTTGCGGTACGAAGCCGATCTCGCTGCGCAGCTCCTCCATGGAGAGCTTGCGGATATCCTTCCCGTCGATCTCGATACTGCCCGCCGTCACATCGTACAGACGCGGGATCAGATTGACCAGCGTAGACTTGCCGCAGCCGGTGCTGCCGATGATTGCCGTCGTTGTGCCCGGCGTCGCGGTAAAATCGATGTCGTGCAGCACATCCTCCTCCGCGTTCGGATAGCGGAAGCTGACATGGTTGAAACGCAGCACACCGTTATGCGCCGCCAGCGTTTCCGGCTGCTCCGGATTCCGGATCGAAGATGCCGTCTGCAGCACTTCATCGATACGCTCTGCCGCAACCGCCGCACGCGGCAGCATGATCGACATCATCGTCAGCATCAGGAAAGACATGACGATCATCATCGCGTAGGTGATGAAAGCGGTCATCGCGCCGACCTGCATCGTGCCCGCGTCGATCTGATGCGCCCCAAACCAGACGATCGCAACCGTCAGCACATTCATGATCAGCATCATGCCCGGCATCATAAAGGTCATCACGCGGTTGGTAAACAGCATCGTCTTTGTCAGCGCCCGATTTGCTTCATCGAACCGTTCCTCCTCTTTGTCCTCACGCTTGAACGCGCGGATGACCGAAAGTCCGGTAAGGATTTCCCGGGAAACCAGATTCAGTCTGTCGACGAGCTTCTGCATCAGCTTGAATTTCGGCATGGAAACCGACATCAGCACCATCACATAGCCCAAAATGACCAGCAGCGCCAGCGCGATGACCCAGCCCAGACTGGCTCCGGTCTGCATCGCCTTGATCACACCGCCGATCCCCATGATCGGCGCATAAGCCACCATGCGCAGCAGCATCGCCGATACCATCTGGATCTGCTGGATATCGTTGGTGCTGCGGGTGATCAGCGAAGCGGTAGAGAATTGGTCCATCTCCGCGTTGGAAAATCCGACGACCCGTTTGAATACGCCGTCTCTGAGGTCTCTGCCGATGCCTGCTCCGACGCGGGAAGCAAAGAAGCTGACCAGCACAGTCGCAAGTCCCATGATGAGCGCAAGCCCTACCATTTTAAGACCCGCCGTCCACAGATAGGCGGTCTGCATCGCATCCACGTCCAGCCCTGCCGCTTTGTCGCAGTCGACCGCATAAGCGACACCCATCGACCTGACCATGGACGATCCCATAGCGTCAATGGTCTTTTGCATGCTCTCACGCATAGACAAAATCGCGTCATCGTCCATCGTGCCCGCCTGCTTCCTTTGCGCAAATACCGGACGGACATCCACGCAGACAACCGTATACGCATTGCCGTCATCGTCTTCTTTGGTCTGTTCGAACGGCGTCAAAGAAACGCCCATCATCTGCCCGATCTGCTCGATGCTCATGGTGTTGATTTGCGCCGCGTCCATGCCGTTTTGGGAAGCTAGATAAGCCTTGAACGATGCTTCCTCCATGGCGCGCATCTGGTAATTCATGATCAGCGGCAGTACCAGCGCATCATCGAGCTCCGCAAGCCGGGTCTCATCGTGCTCTGTCAGCCGGTACACATCCCCGTCCTGCTCGTAAATGCGCTGCCACAGCTGCGTCTCCTCCTCCGTCATCAGCGTCTGCGCAGCTGCAAATTCCTCTGCCGTTACCGCCTGCGGCACCACGTGCTCGACGCCGCTTTTTTGAATTCCCACGTCGATAATGTCCGACGTGTAGGACGGCAGTGCCAGATCGCACGCCGCCTGCATCAATAACAGTGCCAGGATCACGATCACAGATCTTCCGTATGGCACCATATTCTTAAATATTTTACGCATCCCCTGTCCCCTTTCTGTCGCTGTGTTTTCTTGCCTCAATTTCTGTCCTTGAGATGTTGTAAATTTCGTTCAGATAGCCAATCAACTGCTTCATGTCGTTTGCGTCGAGACGGCTCATAACAGCCCTGCCGAAATCCTGCATGATCTGCCGACACTCCAGCGTGACCGCGCGCCCCGTCTCGGTCAGCGTCACATAGGTATTGCGCCGATCGCCCTGATCCACCGTCCGTTCCACATAATGCAGTGCCTCCAGTCCGCGCAGCGTGCGTGAAATCGCCGACGGCAGGACCTTGGTCTTGCTCGCAAGCTTGGAAATCGTGATCTTGCCGTCCTCGGCATCCATGATATGATTCAGCGTAAAAAAATCGCCTTGATTCAGCTGCTCCGGCATCATATCCGCCATATGCAGCTTGCGGAACTGGTTCATGGTCTTGAACAGCTCCATATACAAATCTTCCATCTTCTCTCCTTATTTTTTTGATCCGCTCGCGCTGTACCCGCCGCGCTGTTTACGCACAGCGGGCTTTGGCTTGGGCGTGCCAATACATTATCTCGTTATTATTTAACAACGTTATATTTTATCACCGTCAAATATTAGCACGATCCCACAGCAATGTCAAGCACCCGCGCCGCACTTTCACCGGATCTTCATCTTATTTTCACCCAGTTACACAGTTTTCTTGCATCAAAAAATCTCCCGCGGCACCGAGAAAGTCGATGTACACAAGGGAGATCTTTTTTCCTATCCATCACGCTGCTGCAAATTGCACTGCCGCGCAGATATTTTCCGCAGAATCGCAGCCTGTCGAAATGCTAGAATGCCACCTTCATAAACAGCGCCACCAGACACAGGATCAGCGCCGCAGGCACATAGAGATAACGACCGACCGCATACCAGAACCTGCTCTTCGTACCGACTGCGTCCAGCAGCACATCCTTCTTCATGACATAGAACCACGAGATCGCGCCGAAGGTCGCGCCGATCGGAATGATGTAGATGGATACCCAGTCCATCCAGGTGCCCCATTGCGGGATCGCTTCCATGCCGATGCCGAAGCCCAGGCAGAGCACACACAGGAGCAGCAGCACCGTCCAGCGGCTCAGCTTCGGGAACTTGTGCAGCAGCGACTCCGCCACCGCCTCAAACATGTTCTGCAGCGAGCTGACACCTGCAAAGATCATCGCCGCATAGAGAATGATTGCGAACAGCTGTCCCATCGGTACATCCTGCAGGATTGCAGGCAAGGTCACGAACAACAGACCCGGACCTGCGCCGACATCCGTACCGTAAGCAAAGCAGGCCGGAATGATGACCAGCGCCGCTACGACCGCCGCGATCGTATCAAAGAGTGCCGTATGCCGGGCTACGCCGATGACGTTCTCCTCCTTCGAGAGATATGCACCGTAGACGATCATCCCGCTGCCCGTCACCGAAAGCGAGAAAAACGCCTGTCCCATCGCCCAGATCCAGGTCATCGGGTCGATCAGCTCCTCCCACTTCGGCGTGAGGATAAATTTGTAGCCCTCCCACGCGCCCGGCATCAGCGCCACACGCACTGCCAAAATCACGAAGATAATGAAAAACAGCGGCATCATGAGCTTATTCGTCTTTTCGATGCTGTGCGCCCCGAGGAACAGGGTCAGCAGCGTGCCGACCACGACGATGATATGATAAGGAATGACCGAATACGAAGTCATCGAGAACCCTTCAAACCACACCGCGGTGTCCACCGTCATCAGATCGCCGAACAGCGAATCCACAAAGGCCTTCAGGATATATGCGATGATGATCGCGTAGCCGATCGCAATGCACAAAGACCCCGCCAGCGGCAGCCACGCAAGCACGCCGCCGACCTTGCCGGCTTTCTCACTGCGCGTCGCCCAGGCGTACTGATAAGCACCCAGCGTACCGGTCCCTGCGCGCCGCCCGATGGCGAATTCCGACGGCAGCCCGACATAACTGAATACAATGACAAAAAATAAATACACGAACAGGAACGCGCCGCCGCCGTTGCTTCCCAGCTTGTTCGGGAATCCCCATACGTTCGCCATTCCGACAGCAGATCCGACAGAGGCAAGAATAAATCCCCATTTGCTTCCAAAGCTCTTGGATCTGTCTGCATGTTGCTTACTCATATAACACCTCTCCTATGTTTCTTTTCCTATGTTTTTTCTGCTGCTGATGTTCTTCTTCTTTGCCGCAAACACAGGCAAGCACTATTTTAACATAGTTTCGGGGAGATTTCCATCGAAGAATTTCGTTTTCGCATGCAATTTTCAGAATTTTCTGTTATTTTACCCTGTCTGCGAACCTACAGGCTGCAGGCGGAAGAAAATCTGTGCGTCCGGTGTTTTCTCCAAACAGACGCGTTTGATACCCGGCATACCGTTGAAATTGCAGTCTACAATGCCTGCCTCGCGATAGCCCAGCTGGGCGTACAGCCTGCGTGCCGCCTGATGCTTTACGGTGGTGTCCATGCGCTTTTGATGTGCTCGCTGCCTGCTGACACAAAGCTGCATGCACAAGGACTGTTTTTTGTACCCTCGCACATGCAGCTGTCACTGATCTTATTCCGGTTTCGGGGCTATGCGCAGCAGCATTTCCCCTGCTGCCGCAGAGTCTTTATAAGCCCGCCTTGCCTTCGCGCGTTTATATTTCAACATCTCGCGGGAGTTTTCCGCTTGCTCAACCGTTTCGTCCGGCTTGATGTCGGTCAGCACCTTCGGATCGATGTGCCCCTTGGTCGCCTCTGTCGGCAGATAGTCCTCGGCAGACGCGCCGAGCTGTTCGTTCCACGCGTCATCCGCTGCCTCTGCCGACTGCTTGATGTCGCCCGTCTTTAGAGCTCTGTTCTTGTATATTTCGTCCAAAAGCCCCTGCGACATCTCGCGCTGCCGCCGTTCCTGCGCCTGTTCCACGCGCTTTTCTGCGATTGCTTTCTCTCGCTCGGTCGGCAGACTGTGATAGGCGCCGCTCCGGACAAACCGATTCGTTGCGTCCTGCATGCCCTTGAGCTTATACAACTCTCCCTGCGCAAGCGCCATCTTCTGCTCGCTCGAAGTGCCGGCGCTGTGCTGTCCCGCATTGACCGCGCTTAACGAACTCGCTGTATGCGACAGCTTGAGCCGCTGCACCTCCTCCTTGGTCCGGCAGCGTTTCAGCTCGCGCTCGTAGACCTTTTTCTCCAAATCAGCTGCCTCAAGGCGCGCGTACAGCACCGGATTCTTTGTCTTGAGATACTCCTTCTCCGCTCTACTCAACGACGTGCCGCTGTACACCTTGCTCTGGATACCTGCCAACTTGTGGTCGGTGCTTTCCTCCATGCGCTTCATCGTCTCGATCGCGGATTTCATCTCATCCTGCCGCTGTTTGATCCACTCGTCAAGCTTTGACTGCTTCTTGACAGGATCAGTCGAAACAGCCGGACCCTCTTCCTGCTGTTTCTCCGACTGATATTTGGAATCTAAAGTTTTGACATAGCTCTGAACCGAGCTGATCGACCTGAAATCCATAGCGCCGCCCCTTTCCTGCCATTGACCACCCACCTCGCCGTTTAGGCTGTTAAACTATATATCGGCAGTTTCGCCCAAAACCTTAGCCCCGCGCACAAGAAAGTTTCACGCCTGCGTCCGCCAAAACCGCACCAAAGGTATCGCACATGAACGTCGATGTTCACGATTTGCTTCTTTGCATTTTTGTACGAAAGTGCGCGTAACGAAATCAGGGATTTCTATGGGCACATGACGCGCACCCATGAACGCCTGATCAGCCCTCCGTAAGGTGCTTTTATCGTTATGCTGGAAATGTCGCACGGCAATATTTTCAGAATAATAAAAAAGATAAATAAAACTATATTTTCCTTGAATTGGTAATTCATTTGTGATATAGTGTTCTTGTCTGTAGGATACAGTTATTGGTATTATTGATTAAATTTGTAACACAAAGAGAAGGTTGTGCAAAGGAGGACCACGATGAAACAACAAGCATCATCGAAAAACATCGATTTATTCAAGAACACATTCCGCGCCAGCATGCCGCTGACCGATGATTATGTCTTTCATGCGGTATTCGGGCGCGATACCGAGGAGTCGCGGGCAGCACTGATTGAGATTTTAAACATTATTTTAGAGCGTAAACAGGACCCGATCCGCGCTATCGTCATCAAAAATCCGATCGAGATCCCGGAACGTGAGGCGGACAAAGAAAGTGTCATGGACATTCGTGCCGAAACGGAGTCCGGCGAGTTATTAGATATCGAGATGCAAGCCGGAGATTTGCAGTTTTATCAAAACCGCGCGCTTTTTTACGGCAGCAGGCTCGTCAATTCGGCATTGCAGGTCGGCGAAAACTATGATAAAATGAAAAAAAGCATAGTCATCTCGATCACCAGCGGCAGACTGTTCCCATTTCTGGCAGGCTGTCACAACATCTTTGAGATGCGCGAGCGCGAGAGTGGGCTGCTGCTCTGCGACCGACTGGAGCTGCATTTCTTGGAGCTAAGCAAGATAGACGGCAGGAAACCGGTCAGTGCCCTGACACAAATTGAACGCCTCGGCGCCTACCTCAAGTTTGCCAGTGTAGAGGATCGTCAGGACTATGTAAAGCAAATCCTATCATCGGAGGACATCGCTATGACAGAAAATGCTTATCGCAAGGTCACAGAGGACGAGCTCGAATATGAGCGCAGAGAATCCAGATTTAGATACCAGCTGCAGCGCAACACCGAGCTGTCTGTTGCGCGCAGTGAGGGCCTTGCCGAAGGCGAAACGATCGGTCTTGCAAAAGGCCGCAGCGAAGGGCTTGCGGAAGGTGCGGCGCAGAAACAGCGCGAGATTGCAAAGAATTTCAAACATGCAGGGATTCCCATCGAGGTCATCGCCGAGAATACCGGGCTGACGGCGGAGGAGATCGCACAGCTTTAGGCTGCCGACGCGCAGATGCCGCGGGAAAATAAATACCCACAAAAAATGAGACAGGCGCAGCTGCGGATGTGATTCGTGACTATGCCTGTCTTTTTCGTGCCCTAAAATTGTTTATTTAGACCAGATTCTTGATTCATAGCTGCACTGCTTCAGCGCACTCTTCGCCACCAGCGTCTTGCCGTCATAAACCAGCACACGGGCTTTGTAGTAGTACTTTGTGCCCTTGGTGCCTTTGGTGTTGGTAAAGGTGTTGGTCGTCGTATTCTTGACGGTCGTCTTGCTTGTCGTAATCGTTCCGGTCTCATCACCCGGTTTGGAAGTCATGTTGTCCTTGGTTTCCTCTGTAGTTGCCTTTGTAGTTGCCTTTTCCGGTAACGGTCAGTTCGTAAGTTACGGCATTGGTTTGGGTGTTTCCGGTAACGGTAAAGTCTGTGTCTTTCACAAGCGTTGTTTCACTCAATTTGACCTCAATGGTCGGAGACTGCGCACTGCCATTGTAGGTCAGGTCGCTCTCGTCCGCCCATGCGACTGTCAGCATCGTGGCGAGGCAGAGTGCCAGTATGAAAAGTATGCTTCCGATTCGTTTTTTCATCCATGTCATATTTATCCCCTTTCCTCCATCATACGCTAATTTTCGTAGTCCGTCAACCGCAGCA
>OGHJ01002413.1_pt1 | contig 15870 bp, 14 predicted proteins | sample 1571351 | NCBI WGS metagenome assembly OGHJ01 (sample SAMEA2582037, study PRJEB24529) | metagenome | biome: Human gut stool | place: China | collected 2011 | reverse complement strand
AAGCCACGGCAAATTCCGTTACTGGGCACGTATGCGTGAACAGTAACATATGCCCTGGCTCCCCCCACTTTAAAGACGCCCACCTGTAACAGCTGCACAGCCCCTACTTCGGCAGCGTATCCTTATACTGTGGGTACGTCCCATCTGTCACCAGCTTTGCGTATGCATCATATGCCTCCTGCAGATTCTTATACTTTTTATCCTCCGAAAGACATTCCCTATACTGTTGTGGAGTTAGATGATCGGCGATTGCTACATAATTACCAGCTGTATTCTTTCGAATAGCGGTAGTTGTTTCTGAAATATAAAACCTTCCATCTGCTGTACTGATAATAACCGGTATCTTCTTTCCTGCACCAACCGAATCTGAGGATATATCTACAGATGTCCAAAATAAATATCGCTTCGACTTATCCGTTGCATCTCCCAGATAGGCCCAGGTTCCCTTTTTTAACAGGCTGTCCCCCTCAATCTTCGCCTGTATCTTGGGAAGCATATTGGATTTTGTACAGTTGGAATCAATTTCAAAATTGTTGTTATCACCCAGCATTTCCAATATGCCGCTGTCATTCAAGGGCGCATGTACATCGCAATTGATATTAAACGCGTATTTCTGTTCCGAACCGCCTGTACCCTTTCCGCCTTTCCAGTTAAAAAGCACTCCCGAATCCGGCCGATAGGAAACTTCACACTCCCCACCCGGAACCGGATAACCAATCCAGTTGGCCGTATCACCCTGATCATTATAATGCATCACTCCACCTATCGTCACCGGGTCATGCGACTGCCATTTTTCTTTTTTCTGCTTCAGCTTTACAACCTTCACTTCATTCTCTGTATCCTCAATCATGACCGCTGCCATAACCTCTGCATATGCAGAACGGACATTGGCAAGATCCGTGGCCTCCCGGCTGGTCTCCAGCTGCCTGGTAAAAATGGGAATAGAAATTGCAGCTAAAATGGAAACTATCGCAACGACTACCAAAAGCTCCGCCAGCGTAAAGCCCTTTTTCCTATTCTGTATATGAATTTCCATTCTTATCACCCACCTGTCACCTTTATCCCTTTTTTGTTTTATTCTATCACATGATTGTGAACTTGTCCTAAAAAATTCACGCAAAACGTTTTTCATCTGACGCACATTCCCATAAATCGAAAGAAGAGACCTCCGCCCGCGGTTTTCACCGCAAAGCATCCGCCTCTTCCCAATTTCGTTGCTGTAATCAGGTCCCTGCCGTCAATTAAAACAGCGGAACAACCGCTCCATCGTACTTCGTCTCGATAAATTCTTTGATATCATCGCTTGTCAGGACTTCCATCAGAGCTTTTGTCTTGTCGCTCTCCTCGTCACCCTCACGGACTGCTACAACATTTCCGTATGTCTGGGCTGCCAGAGAGTCAGAAGCCTCTACTGCCAGAGCATCGGTTACCTTTAAACCAGCCTCGATTGCGTAGTTGCCGTTGATAACTGCAATATCAGCATCCTGTAAGGAACGCGGAAGCTGTGCTGCCTCAAGTTCTACGATATCCAGGTTCTTCGGGTTCTCTGTAATATCATTGATAGTTGCGGTCAGACCTGCATCCTCTTTCAGTGTCAGAAGACCCTGATCCTGAAGAAGCAGAAGTGCTCTTGCCTCGTTGGTTACATCGTTTGGCACCAGAACCTCTGCGCCGTCAGCCAGCTCATCTAAAGAATCGCTCTTGCCTGCGTAGATGCCGAATGGCTCATAATGGATTGCACCTGCACTTACCAGATGAGTGCCATTCTCCTCATTGAAGGTATCCAGATATGGTTTGTGCTGGAAGTAGTTTGCATCCAGATCGCCGGACTCCAGTGCGTTGTTCGGCTGTACATAATCAGTATACTCTACGATCTCCAGATCGTAGCCCTTGTCTGCCAGAAGGTCTCTTGCAGCTTCCAGGATCTCAGCATGCGGTGCCGGGCTTGCGCCTACTACCAGCTTCTCCAGATCGCCGTCTGCCTCTTTAGCCTCTGCGGTAGTCTCCTCTGCTGCCTCTGCAACGGTCTCAGCAGTTGTCTCATTCGAGCTGGAAGAGCAGCCTGCTAAGGATGCAGCTGCCAGCAGTGCCAGGAATGTGGTTCCTAAGAATGATTTTTTCATAGTGATTTCCTCCTCTTTGTGTGTTTAAACAGTTCCTTTAAATTTATATTTCAGAAATGTCCTGCATCTGCCACAGACGATAGGCTGCATTTCATTTCTGTAAATATCTTATTAACGGATTCTCTTATCACTTCTTCTCGAACTCCGCGTAAAGATCTCCTGAATCAGCTGTGCGATAATAACCAGAATCACAACGGTAACCAGCATCATATCTGCCTGATAACGGTGGTATCCATATCGGATCGCCACATCGCCCAGACCACCGGCACCGACGCAGCCTGCCATCGCGGAATATCCGAGGATCGTCGTGATCGAAATCGCCGCGCCAACTAACAGGGACGGCTTGGACTCCGGAAGCAGCACCTTGAAAATAATCTGCCAGGTCGAAGCGCCCATTGATTTTGCTGCTTCTATCACGCCTGCATCAATTTCCTTTAACGATGCCTCTACCATACGGCTGATATACGGGAACGCCGCGATTACCAGCGGTACAACTGCCGCATTTGCTCCGATCGTCTTTCCCACGATCGCGCGGGTCAGCGGCATTACCATCGCTAACAGGATGATAAACGGCACCGAACGGAGCAGGTTGACAATCACGCCCGCCACTTTGTTGAACAGCGGCACCGGACGAATGCCGTCTTTATCGGTTACAACCAGCGCCACGCCGAGCGGGATGCCGATCAAATAAGAAATCAGGGAAGAAAGACCTACCATATATAAGGTTCTCCAGGTCTCTTTTACCAGCATACTAACTGTCCTCGCATCAAATACCATCTTAGCGCACCTCCTCATAGGTCACACCGACCGTTTTTAAATAATTGCAGATACGCCCTGCATCTACCTCGTCCTCCGGGAGCTGCAGAAGCATCTGTCCCATCGCCTTGCCCCCAATATCGTGGGTATCCGCGAGAAGGATATTGACCGGAACCTTGCAGGCTAATACCATATTAGAAATAATTGGCTCCGAAGATTCCTGTCCATTGAAAATAACGCGGATCTGGCGCGCTCTGGCAAAGCTTGTCTTCTGCCCTGCCGTCTCTCCTAGAATCAGCTGCCGCCCAATCTCCGACTTCGGACCGGAGAAAATCTCTGATACCTTGCCAGACTCTGCAATGTGGCTGTGGTCGATGATCGCCACACGGTCACAGATAGACTCAATCACCGCCATCTCATGGGTAATCACGATCACAGTAATGCCGAGTTCGCGGTTAATCTTCTTGAGAAGCTCCAAAATCGATTTTGTCGTATTCGGGTCGAGCGCACTCGTCGCCTCATCGCAAAGCAGCACCTTCGGGTTCGTGGACATCGCACGTGCAATCGCCACACGCTGCTTCTGTCCGCCGGAGAGCTGTGCCGGATATGCCTTCATCCGTTCTTCCAGACCGACTAATTTTAAAAGCTCAGCCGCCCGTTTCTTCGCCTCTGCTTTCGGGACACCGGCAATCTCCATCGGAAAGCACACATTCTGGAGTACATTTCTCTGTGCCAGAAGATTGAACTGCTGGAAAATCATCCCCATCGACTGTCTGGCTTTCCGAATCTCCGACTCCTTCATCATCGACAGGTTCTGTCCCTCAAAAATAACCCGTCCCGCCGTCGGTGTCTCCAGATAATTGATACACCGGACCAGCGTACTCTTTCCCGCACCCGACAGACCGATAATTCCAAAAATCTCACCTTGCAGGATTTCCAGGTTAATATCATCTAACGCGGTCACCGTTCCGTTCGTTGTCTGGAATTGCTTTCCCAGTCCTTCCAGGCAGATGATCGCTTTCTTTCTCTGCTCCATTGTCTTTTCCCCTCTCTTTTTCGAATATACAGCATTGATACCCTGTCGCATAAAAGATGCCACTACTGTTTTTCTGTCACAGGAAGCAGTTAGTGCCTTTTTGTGTCATAAGGAATTCCAAGGAATTTCCTATGACACAAAAAAGCCGCGAATCCAGTACGGATCGCGGCTTCCTATGCTATACTTACAGGTCTATCCGACCAGCCCGTTCCGTCTTTCATGCACACAAATATGACAGCACATCATACACATGCCGTTCATCATCATATTCATCTGCATGGCTTTACTCTGACGCATCGGACCTGTCCCCTTTCAGCTTATATTCCCTTATTCCTGATAGGAATTATTTGTTTATGAAGATACACCCATTTTCCGGGTTTGTCAAGTGTTTCCTGAATTTTTAAGAGCTATTTTTTAGAGCTATTTCACTCCTGCTCCGGTTTTTGCACAGCTTCTCTTCTTTTTGATGTCTGGAGTTCCCGTGCTTCTGCACGGCTGCGGCGCAAATTTTCTCCTGGCATCTCCTGTTTCCGGCTGCGCCCTTTCTCACGCTCGCGGATGCGATCCGGCGTGCGGCTCTCAATGATATAGCGCGGGCGGTGCTTCGACTCCAGATAAATCTTTCCGACATACTCTCCGACGATTCCGACCGAGAGAAGAAGCAGTCCGCCGATAAACCAGAGCGATACCATCATGCTCGCCCAGCCGGTGATCGTATTGCCCCGGAAGAAATCAACCACCGCCCAGATAAGGAATCCAATACTGACAAAAAATGCCGCAATTCCCATGAACGTAATCATCCGGATCGGCTTTGTGCTCAGCGAAGTGATGCCCTCGATCGCAAAAGCCAGCATCTTTTTCAGCGGATATTTGCTCTCCCCTGCTGCCCGCTCTTTACGGTCATAATATACCACATCGGACGGATAGCCGATCATCGGGACAATCCCGCGCAGAAACAGATTGACCTCCGAAAATTCCGCCAGCCCTTCCAGTGCCCTCCGGCTCATCAGGCGGGAATCCGCGTGATTGTAGACGGTGTTCGCTCCCAGCGCATTCATAATCTTATAAAATCCCAGCGCAGTTGTACGCTTAAAAAATGTATCCGTCGCCCTGTGACGGCGCACACCGTACACGATGTCACAGCCAGCCATATACCGCTCGATCATCGCGTCGCATGCGTCCACATCATCCTGCAGATCGGCATCCATCGAGATCGCCGCGTCACACCGCCGTCTCGCCGCCTCAAAAAGCCCGGCTAAAAGCGCGTTCTGATGACCGCGGTTGCGGCTCAGCTTCACACCTGCAAACCGCTCGTCCTTCTCATGGAGTTCCTCGATCAGCTTCCATGTTCTATCCTTCGAACCGTCGTCTACCATCAGCACCCGGCTTCCCGGATGAATCCGGCGGCTGCGGGTTAAATCATCTAATTTTTTACCTAAAAATTCTGCCGTCAATGGCAGAACTTCCTCTTCGTTGTAGCAAGGCACCACGATATAGATAACCGGTGCATTTCTCATACTGTCATCTCCTGCCCGGGTCACTGTCCCTTCTATGCAGACAAGTCCCCTCGTATTTTCAAAAGCAGGTTTCCAGATACAGGTATCTTGCCAGAATCCCCCTGCAGCTGAAATCTGCTTTTTCCGTATTTTCCTATTATATAGGAACTACATTAAAAAGAAAAGTAAATTTTTGACACATCCACCCGATTCCGGTATAATAGAATTGATATTTTTATCACTTTACTATTACTCGCCACCTAAAGAGGTGGGCGTCTTCTCGACTGAGAAAAAATCAAAAAAAGCCATCTATCAGGAGGTATTCATATGTCAAAAAACGAAAAAGCAAAGGTATATTTTACAGATTTCCACACCATTGCATTTGGCGACGGTCTCCCTACCAAATTAAAAAAACTGATCCGTAAAGCCGGGATCGGTTCCATCGATATGGATGGTAAATTTGTCGCTATCAAGATGCACTTTGGTGAACTTGGAAATATCAGTTATCTGCGTCCGAATTATGCCAAAGCCGTTGTTGATGTCATCAAAGAGCTGGGCGGCAAACCATTTTTAACAGACTGCAATACGATGTATCCAGGCAGCCGCAAGAATGCGCTCGAGCACCTGGAATGCGCCTGGGAAAACGGATTTACCCCGTTGACTGTCGGATGTCCAATCATCATCGGTGATGGATTAAAAGGCACCGATGACATCGCTGTTCCGGTGGCCGGAGGCGAATACATCAAAGAAGCTAAGATCGGCCGCGCCGTCATGGACGCCGATGTCTTTATCAGCCTGACCCATTTCAAGGGACATGAGATGACCGGCTTCGGCGGTACGATCAAAAATATCGGCATGGGCTGCGGTTCTCGCGCCGGTAAGACCGATCAGCACAGCAGTGGAAAACCACACGTCAAGGAAAAGCTCTGCCGGGGCTGCCGCCGCTGTCAGAAGGAATGTGCCAACGGCGGTCTCGTTTTCGATGAAGCCTCCAGAAAAATGCACGTGGATGCTGAGCACTGCGTCGGCTGCGGACGGTGTCTCGGCGCCTGCAACTTTGACGCGATCGAATTTGACAACAACGCAGCCAACGAGCTGTTAAACTGCCGTATGGCGGAATACACAAAAGCCGTTGTGGATGGACGTCCAAACTTCCATATTTCCCTGGTCGTTGACGTCTCCCCGAACTGCGACTGCCACGGTGAAAATGACGTACCGATCCTTCCAAATCTTGGTATGTTTGCTTCTTTCGATCCGCTGGCACTCGATCAGGCCTGTGTGGACGCCTGTCTGGCCGCTGCTCCGATGCCGGGCAGCCAGCTTGCAAAACATCTTGCTGATCCGGATTTCCACGATCACCATGACCATTTCACAAATTCCACACCAGAATCTGAGTGGAAAAGCTGCCTGGCACACGCGGAGAAGATCGGTCTGGGAAGCCGGGAGTATGAATTGATCACACTATAATAACATCACCCCCATCTGCCAGCTGTGCCGCCGGTCCTTTTGCGGCCGCAGAGCTGCAAAAAACGGAGCCGCCCCTGCCTTTCTGACTGCCGGTCGGCTCCGTTTTATGCTCTTCTTTATTTCTGAATCCAGACACCATTCGCATCGACTCTATATCCGTCCGGTGTCGTTCCATTGACAAACAATGCTCCGTCAGCACTCACATAATACCAGTATCCATTCGTCTGAATCCAGCGGCTCTTCGCCATAGCCCCGCTTTCGGTATAATAATGCCAGGAGCCGTTTACCATCTGCCAGTCACGCGCCATCCACGCATCTGCATGGAAATAGTATGTCTCCCCCTTGATCAGGAGACTCTCATTTGCCGCGTAGGTTCCGTTTGCTTTCAGGTATTTCCATTCATTTCCAAACTGCTGCCACGCACCGTCGCCCTGAGCAGCTGTATTGCCAGCTCCAGAGCTACCCGGTCCACCCTGGCTGCCGGAAGACGAGGTATTTGTGCTGGTCGTATTGCCGGACGGCTTGCTGGAATTTGACGTACTGTTGTTCGCCGCATCCGATACCGAGGTGTTCGTGCCAGCCGGTGTGCCGGATGCGCTTCCCGCCACTGCAAAACCATAGTCCAGCAGCTTCTTCGTATCGTCATAATGGGTCTGCGAACTCTTTAAAATAACTGCAATCAGGCGCACGCCATTCCGCTCTGCACACGTTACCAGCGTGTTGCCTGCCAGGGAGGTATAACCGGTCTTTCCGCCTATGATTCCCTCATAGTACTGGGAATTTGCCGGATTGAGCATCTTATGTCCCATCGTAAGCGTCCGCACCGTCGGCACGCTGGCAGTCGCCGGGAAATCGTAATGCAGGGTCGATGCAACCTGACGCACCGTCGCATTATTGAATGCAGCATTTGCAATCAGCGCCATATCATGTGCGGTTGTAAAATGGTTCGCATTGTTCAGACCATTCGGGTTTGCAAAATGCGTATGCGTGCATCCTAAGGACGCTGCCTTCTCATTCATCTTATCCGCAAACGCGCTGACACTGCCGGACACATGCTCCGCCAGTCCGTTTGCCACCTCATTTGCCGATTTTAAAAGCAGACCATAGAGACAGTCCTTAACCGTAAAGGTATCGCCCGCCTTGACCTGCAGCGTCACCGCGCCCGATTCCAGATTCGAAACTGCCGTCTGGGAAAAGGTTACCGTATCACTCAGATTACAGTTTTCCGCTACCAGAAGCGCCGTCATCAGCTTCGTGATGCTGGCTGGATAATACTGCGTATCCGCATTCTTGGAAAACAGGAACTGGTTGTGCGTCGCATCATAGAGCACTGCGCCCTGCGCTGCCACCGTCGGCTGAGCTGCATTCTGTGAAGTAACCGTTGCTCCCGAAGGAACTGCGCCGGAGACCGAGCCTCCTGCCGCCTGTCCCGGACCGGTCGCCCCGTCTGTTGCAGCAAATGCCGTCCATGACACAGACATCATAAGTGCCATTCCCAGGGAGAGGGAACGCACGGATTTTTTCCATTTATTCATCGTATATTGTCCTTCCTGTATGTATTTTCGCTTTTCTCCTACCCACCAGCTCCCGCAAACGTAAAGTTACGTTCACTCATTGCGCGGACTTTAACGGATTTTGCCAGTGTTGCGCAGGTACAAATCATGCAAATCTGTCTTACATTTTACTTCATTTTAAGCGACAATACAAGTTGAAAGGAAAATTTGAAATTATTACAATTTTATGCTAAAAACAGGTAGCCGAAGGACATTCAGCTCCTCCAGCTACCGCTTGATTCTTTTTGTATCTTCTCTTTAAATCGTTGACCAGCTTCGCCGGTTTCCAGTTAACGCCGTCTTTGCATACGCCGTGCGTCACAGAATCCATCTTGTCATGCAGATCTTCTGCATTCCAGACGCTTTCTATTTTTATTTAATAAATTTTTACAGATACTTCTTCCGCAGATCTGCCCCACTCTCTGCCGACAGATACGCCGGTGCCACATCAAAGACGGTCTTGCAGCCCTTCTGGCCTTCCTGGTTCATCTTGTATGCCGCGCGTGCGTATGCCACGATGATGGAGGAAGTAAATTCCGGGTTGGAATCCAGCTTTAAGCTGTACTCGATGATATGGTGGTTCTCTTTGTTCCAGCCGGTCTTACCGCTGCGGAATACGAAACCACCGTGCGGGAGACGGTTGTGATCGCGTTTCAGTTCTTCTTCGGTGATGAAATGAACCGTTGTGTCATAATCAGAAAAGTAGTTCGGCATGGTCTTGATCTCATTCTCGATCTTTGCCTGATCCGCGCCCTCTTCTGCCACAACAAAGCACTCTCTGGTGTGTTTTTCGCGGGTGGTCAGCTCTGGGCTGCTGCCGCTTCTGACTGCCTCCAGTGCACTCTCAACTGGGATTGTGTACTGTCTGGCATCCTTGACGCCCTCGATCCGGCGGATCGCATCGGAATGTCCCTGGCTGACGCCCTTGCCCCAGAATGTTTAATCTTTACCGTTGGTAAGGATTGCATTTGCATACAGTCTGTTCAGGGAGAACATACCCGGATCCCAGCCAACGGAGATGATGCCAACCTTTCCGGATTTCTGTGCGGACTCATCGACTGCTGCGAAATGCTCCGGAATCTTTGCATGTGTATCGAAGCTGTCCACTACGTTAAACCACTGTGCATATTTCGGGGTCTGGACCGGCAGATCCGTAGCCGAACCGCCGCAGAGAATCAAAACGTCGATCTCGTCTTTCTTCGCCTCTGCCTCATCTACATGATAAACCGGTACGCCCTCGGTCAGGATCTTGACCGTTTCCGGCGCACGCCGTGTAAATACTGCTTTCAGTTCCATATCCGGATTCTGGCGGATCGCACACTCCACGCCGCGTCCCAGATTTCCATATCCTAAAATTCCAACTCGGATACTCATAGATATTCCTCCTAACGGTACAAAATTTGCCACGGATCCGGCTCTATTTTCCAGCTTACGCGATCCGATTTTACTTAAAAATTTCAAGTGTTCCCATTATACACTAGATCCATCCGTTTTTCAATATAGGTGAGTTCACGCGTACAGGAAACAAATTCTCATTTAATTCTCAACGAAAGCCTTATTCCAGCTCCTTCATTCCGGTATACAGCTCAAAATACCGCCCTTTCTGCGCCAGCAGATCTTCATGGTCGCCGCGCTCAATGATCTGCCCGTGCTCCAGCACCATGATCGCATTGGCGTTGCGGACTGTCGAAAGCCGGTGGGCGATGACAAAGGTCGTCCGGTCCGCCATCAGCCGGTCCATGCCGTGCTCGATGTGCTTCTCCGTCCGCGTATCGACCGAACTTGTCGCCTCATCCAGAATCAGGATCGGTGCTTTAGAAACTGCTGCCCGCGCAATGTTTAATAGCTGGCGCTGTCCCTGGCTTAAGTTTGCACCGTCGCCCTCCAGCATCGTGTCATACCCATCCGGCAGACGCATGATAAAGGAATGCGCCGATGCCGTTTTTGCCGCCTCAACAACTTCTTCATCCGTGGCATCCAGCCGCCCGTATCGAATATTTTCCCGTACCGTGCCGGTAAAAAGATGCGTATCCTGCAGAACCATCGCGATATTTTCCCTCAGCTCCTTCCGGTGCATCCGGCGGACATCGACGCCGTCCACCGTGATCGAGCCGCCCTGTATATCATAAAAACGGTTGATCAGATTCGTGATCGTCGTTTTTCCGGCTCCCGTCGAGCCGACAAAGGCGATCTTCTGTCCCGGCTTCGCATAGAGCGAAATATCCTTCAAAATCACCTGCCCCGGCTCATAGCCGAAAGTCACATGGTCAAGCACCACCTCACCGCGGATCGGCGCGATCGAAACCGCATCCGACGCATCTGCCGCCTCTGGTTCCGCATCCAGCACTGCAAACACGCGCTCCGCGCCTGCCAGCGCCGAAAATACGTTTCCAACCTGCATGGAAAGCTCGTTGATCGGTCTGGAAAATTGCCGCGAAAAACCTAAAAATACGGTCAGTCCACCGACATCAAAGTTCCGGAACACACAGAGCAGACCGCCAATGCAGGCTGTCAGTCCATAATTTAGCTGGCTTAAATTGTTCATGACCGGTCCCATCACACCGCCGAAAAACTGATCCCGGATCTGTTTTTTTTTCAGATCCGCATTGAGCCATCCAAATTCTTCCTCTGCGATCTCTTCATGGCAGAATACCTTGACGACCTTCTGCCCCTGCACAGTCTCCTCGATATAGCCGTTCATCGCGCCAAGCGCCGCCTGCTGGGCAGAGAAATATTTCTGGCTCCGTCCGGCAACAAATTTACCGGCACGCAGCATCACCGGCATCATGGCAAGCGTAATCACCGTCAGCCACACGTTCGTGTAAATCATCAGGACCAGCGTTCCCACAATACTGAGTGCGCCGGATAAAAGCTGCACCAGCGTACTGCTGAGCATCATGCCGATCGTATCCACATCGTTTGTAAAACGGCTCATCAGATCGCCGTTGCTGCCGGTATCATAAAACCGGAGCGGAAGCGTCTGCATATGGTTAAACAGCTCTTCCCGCAGCCGCTGCAGCGCGTTCTGCGCCACCTGCAGCATGATGCGCGACTGCATATAGGAAGCGGCAACGCTGACTAAATAAACCGCTCCCATCACGCACAGGGAACGGAACAGCCCCACCACATCGCCCCGGCTGCCATCTAAAGGCACAATATACCGGTTGATGATCGGGCGCAGCATATAGGCGCCCGCCAGATTCGTCACCGTCCCCAGGATCACACAGAAAAAGGCGGCTGTCATCGCCATCCGGTCGCGTTTTAAGTATGAAAGCAGGCGCAGCATCGTCTGACCGCCCGCCTTGGGCTTTCCGCCCTTCATGACCGCCATCCGTTCCGGTCCCCGGCGGCGTTTCGGCGCGTCGGCTATGCGGCTGCCATATCGGCGTTTCAGGCTTTCAATCTGTTTTTCATCCATCATGCCATCCCCTCCCCGTCTGCCCGTTTTCCATATTGCGTCTCATAGATCTCCCGGTACGCCTCACAGGATGCCAGCAGCTTCTCCTGCGTTCCCTCTCCGATAATCCTGCCGTCCTCAAGGACGAGAATCCGATCCGCGTATTCCAGCGAACTCAGCCGCTGTGCGATAATAAATTTCGTCGTATCTTTCAAATCTTCCCGGAATGCCGTCCGGATCGCCGCCTCTGTTGCCGTATCGACCGCACTGGTGCTGTCGTCGAGAATCAGGATCTTCGGCTTCTTTAAGAGTGCCCTTGCGATGCACAGCCGTTGTTTCTGACCGCCGGATACATTGACGCCGCCCTGTCCCATCTCCGTTTTGTAGCCTTCGGCAAACGAATTCACAAAGGAATCTGCCTGCGCATACACTGCTGCCCGCCGCACTTCTTCCTCCGTCGCCGTCTCATCACCCCAGCGCAGGTTTTCCTCGATCGTGCCGGAAAACAGGACGTTTTTCTGTAAAACCATGCCAACGCCGTCCCGGAGATTTTTCAGGGAATACTCCCGCACATCGATACCATCCACCCGCACACTCCCCTCTGTCACATCATAGAGGCGGGGAATCAGCTGTACCAGCGACGTTTTTCCGCTTCCGGTCGCACCGAGGATGCCGATCGTCTCTCCCGGCTCTGCCGTCAGGCTGATGTGGGATAGAACCGGCTCACCGCCTTCGCGGTAGGAAAAGGAAACATCCTTAAATTCCACGCGTCCTTTCTCAACCTTCCGATCCTTCTGTGATGCATTTTCATCGCTCAGATCAATCGGCTCATCCAGCACCTCATCGATTCGCCGGATGGACGCCATCGCGCGGGAACTCTGCAAAAATACCATTGAGAGCATCATAAGTGACATCAGAATCTGTACAATGTAGGTCGTAAATGCCGTCAGATCCCCGACCGCCATCCGTCCGCCGATAATCAGGTTTCCGCCGAACCAGACAACTGCCAGTGTCGTCACATTCATCGCGAACATCATGACCGGCATCGTCGCAATTACGATCTTCAGCGCCCGCAGCCCTGCCTCCTTGAGCTCCCGGTTCGTGTCGGCAAACCGCTTTTCCTCGTAGTCTTCCCGCACAAAGGATTTCACCACCCGCACGTTCGTCAGCACCTCCTGGATGCCGCTATTGAGTGTATCCAGCGCTTTCTGCATGGCTGTAAACCGCGGGTAGGCAGTCCGTAGGATCCAGACGATCGCCGCCGTCAGAAGCGGAATCACCACCAGGATGACAGCTGCCAGTTCCGCATTCATCCAGAACGCCATCACAAGCGCCCCCAGGAACATGCCCGGCGCGCGCAGCATCATCCGAAGTCCCATCATAACCAGGTTCTGTACCTGCTGGATATCGTTCGTCAGACGGGTTACCAGCGATCCCGTGCTGAACGTATCGATATTTTTAAATGAAAACTGCTGCACTCTGGCAAATAAGTCGCGGCGCAGATCGCTGGTAAAGGAAATCGACGCCTTCGCTGCAAAATATGCCCCCAGAATGCCGCCTGCCGCCATCAAAAAGGAGGTAATCGCCATCACAAGTCCCATTTTGAGAATGTATCCGCCGTCTTTCTGCGCCACGCCATGGTTAATAATCATCGACATAAATTTGGGCAGCAGAATCTCACCCAGCACCTCCGTTACCATCATGAGCGGTCCCAGAATAAAGGCGCTCTTATATGGCAGTATATATGATTTGTATCGTTTCCATTGCTTCACGCTTTTTCCTCCTGCCCGTTATTTCTGCAAATTTTTTTATGGATTCTGTTCAAACAGCTCCATCAGTTCATTCTGGCTCAAATCGCCCAGTGAAACCATTCCCTCTGAAACCACCTGCGCCGCCAGCGCAAGCTTCGCATTCTGCAGCTTCAAAAGATTTTCTTCTATCGTATCCTTTAAGATCAGTTTGTATACCGTGACCGGCTTTTCCTGCCCAATCCGGTACGCGCGGTCGGTCGCCTGGTTCTGCGCTGCCACATTCCACCACGGATCGTAATGAATCACGATATCTGCCGCCGTCAGGTTGAGTCCCGTTCCCCCGGCTTTCAGGGAAATAAGGAACACCGGAACCTCATCCGAGGCAAACGCCTGCACCATCCGGCTGCGTTCTTCCTTCGGGGTCGCGCCGACCAGAAGATGGGACGAAATGCCCTCTTGTAAAAGGCGTTCCCGAATCCGCTCCAGCATCGAGGCAAACTGGGAAAAGAGCAGGATCTTATGTCCCGCCGCAGACGCCGATGCGATCAGCGAAACACAGGTCTCCAGCTTCGCCGATTCCCCCGTATAATCTTCAAAACAGAGTGCCGGATCGCAGCAGATCTGGCGCAGCCGCATGAGCTGGGAAAGCACTTCCAATTTTCCATTACCCGACCACGCGCCGCCAGCCAGCGCCTCTTTCAGTTTCAACGCCGACGCCGTATAAAGCTTCTGCTGCCGCCCCGACGCCGCCGAATAAACGATCCTCTCTTCCTTGCCCGGAAGCTCCCGCAGCACATCCTTTTTCAAGCGGCGCAGGACAAACGGTCCCGTCATCCGCCGCAATGCCGTCAATGCTTCCGGATCCTGATTTTTCACGATTGGCAGCTCATACCTCTCACGAAACTTCCGGTAACTGTATAAAAATCCCGGCATCAGGAAATCAAAAATGCTCCAAAGCTCGCTGAGCCGGTTTTCCACCGGCGTTCCCGTCAGAGCGAAACGGGCATTCGCCGAAATCTCCTTTACCGCCTTCGCGCCCTGTGTCTTTGCATTTTTAATGATATTGACCGCCATCTCCTGATCCGCAAACTGATCCACATAAACATGACAGTTTCCGGTTCCGGTTTCAATAACCGGAATCGTCGCATTATTTACCACACTCTGGATCAGTCCCCTGCCGCCTCTTGGAATCAGCAGATCCACATAATCCTTCATTTTCATAAACGCATTGGTGGTTTCCCGATCTGTGCTCTCGATCAGACTGAGTGCCCCTTTTGGAATATTCATCCTGCGAAGTGCCTCCTGCATGGCAGAAACAATCGCAATGTTCGAATGGATGGCATCACTTCCACCCTTTAAAATTGCACAGTTTCCGGACTTAAAACACAGACCGAACGCATCAGAAGTAACATTCGGGCGGGCCTCAAAGATAATGCCAACGACACCGATGGCTACACGCACTTTTCCAATGATCAGTCCGTTCGGCCGTTTTCGCATGGACATCACTTCCCCGATGGGATCTTCCAGTTTCGCCACCTGCCGGAGTCCGTCTGCCATTCCCAGAAGACGGTCATGATCCAGCTTCAGGCGGTCTAAAAGTCCCTGTGGCATATTGCGCTCACGTCCCCGCTCCATATCTATTGCATTGGCCTCTAAAATTTCCTGCTCATGTGCCATAAGCGCGTCCGCAGCCAGTTCGAGTGTTCTGTTTTTTGTATCGGTATCCAGCATTCCAACCCTGATCCGGTCTTCATGTGCCTGCCGGCACAGTTCCTGCAGTTTTGCATCCATTGTCATTCTCCTCCTGTTGTCCGTTTCGGACGATACCATTGTTGTTCTGTGATCACATCATCCATAGGATGATCATGTATTTCCGTTGGAATTCTTTTGACGATCTGTTCTCCAAACGCAATTCCTGTCCTGTGCAGATTTTCTTTCTGCTTCAGGTAACGATCGTAAAATCCTCCTCCGTATCCGAGCCGCATCCCCTTTTCGTCGAATGCAACACCGGGGACAAGAATCCATGCCTCCCCATTCTCTGCAAAAGAAGAAAGCGGATATTGTTTGACATCCGGTTCCGGGACAGAAAACATTCCCTTTTTTAACTGTCCGGGATTCTCAATCCGGTAAAACTCCATTTCCTTCCCACACACCTTCGGGAAAAAAATCTGCTTTTTGTCCCGGAGTGCCTGATCGCAGAAAAGCTGCAATTCGACTTCGCTTCTAATCGCGGCATAAACCAGAATTTTCTGAAATCTGGCATACTCCGGTGCCGCCAGCAGCCGCTCACA
>OGHJ01002385.1_pt1 | contig 16010 bp, 14 predicted proteins | sample 1571351 | NCBI WGS metagenome assembly OGHJ01 (sample SAMEA2582037, study PRJEB24529) | metagenome | biome: Human gut stool | place: China | collected 2011 | reverse complement strand
GGAATTTATCGCAATACAATATATTTAATAACAAAATTGAGAAAGTAGAAAACCCTTATGTTATACAGACGTCGGAAAGATATTATATTACATTGCAAAGCGCAGCGGGCAACTATCTGTATCTTTGCATAACCAAAAACGGCGAAATGTTTTTTGGTCGATATGCCGATTATGACAAGCCGAATTATTGCGAATATATAGTTGCGGAGTCCGCCGCCGTATCAAACCAATTATCTCAAATATGTCAAACCGGCATAAACGGCTATATAAATCAAAATGCGGCTGAGGGTATTCCCAAATGTTCGGAATGGGCGCTGGGCTATGTGACAAAAGGTGCGGAATTGTCTTTCATCCCGTCCTATTTGCTTAAAACTCATTTCTCCGAAAGTGCCTCAAGAATAGATTTTTGCCGCATGGCTTATAAAATGTTAAATGTGAAACAACAAATAAGAGTTATTGAACGCACTCACCCATTTACCGATGTTGACAAAGACGAGAGAGAATTGGCATATTTATATGAAAACGGTATTATAAAAGGGAAATCGGCAACGGAATTTTATCCGAACGATTTCATTTCACGGGAAGAAGCCGCAACTATCCTCGACAGGCTGTTTAAGTTTGTTTATAAAACGGATGCAGACAACTCCGATAAAGAAAAATTGTACGCTGATGATAATACAATCAGTGATTGGGCTAAAAACAGCGTATATTCAATGAAAACGCATAAAATAATGATTGGCGTAGACAACGATTCGTTTTCACCGAAAACACCTTTTTCGCTGGAACAAACCGTTGTTACATTGGTAAGAATTTACGAATATAAGTAAAACTGCAACTATTTTGCACTGTTGCAGATACCGTCTTTAAATCGGAGGTGAAAAGGCAATGAAAAAAATATGGTTTTTAACTTTCATCGTAGCAGCAGTAACATCCACTATTGTATATGCCGGCGGTTACAGTTTTCACGACGGCGTTTACAGAGGCGAAAAATGGGAGTTTGATTTCGGTAAGCCGAAGAAAAATTATATAACAATCATACCGAAAGACATCCCTGAGTCAAGAGTACACGGCAACGGATATATTGTGCGTGATACAAGCCCCGAAAAACCATACGACATAATATTATTATCCGAGCAGAAATAATTTTCACAAATGGCTATATTATAAAACTCAAAAAATATCGTGATACCTGTTTTGTGTATCACGATATTTTTTATGTGCGCAGAGAATGAAAAACGCATCTTCGGGCAAGGTAATATAAAACCATTACCTTGCCCGTTTTGATCTCTGAAACCCCTTATTTTATGCAATAAAAAACGCTTAAAATGTCAACACATATCTTTAATCATTCTAACAATATCTCAAATTGCCGTTTCTATAAAATTTTTGTATTCCACCTCAATAAACGAATGATACAATCAATCATGTGGGGAACAGGTGCAAATATGCACCGGACAGTGAAATACCGTCAAAGACTATGGTAGTTATCATAACAGACGGCTACAAAAATGCGAGCCGTGAGTTTGGCTTAAACAAAGTAAAACAGATGATAGAGAATCAAAAAGAAAAATATAATTGGGAGTTCTTATTCATGGGGGCAAATATAGACGCAGTGCAGACGGCAGGGACGTTTGGTATAAATGCAGACAGAGCGGTAACATATCAGCCGGATTCTGTCGGAACAAGAACGAATTTCGATGCAGTAAGTGAAACTGTGGCTTGTATGAGAGCCGAGCGCCCGATTGATAAATCGTGGAAAGACAGAATCGAAAATTATATGAAAAAGAAACAAAAATTAATTATTAAAAACACGGGTATGTCGGATTGTCAAAAATGTTTCTTGAATTATTGTGCATATCAACGAAATGAGGCCGTTTGTATTGAAAAAACGCCCAAAATGTGGTATAATATAAGTGCTATAAAAACGGTGGGGAGCAATGCATATAGGTCGGTAGGCAATTGAATATGGAGGGCGCAAGTATGATAGAACCTGTTTATTTGTGGCAAAAGGGTAGTTGATGCAGTGAGAGTTGCATAATATCCTTTTGCCTTTTTCATTACACTTCAAAATTTTACATAAGCGAACAAAGAAGGAGGGGATAACTATGCAAAGAATAAATAAGCTTGTTTCGATATTTATTGCGATTTGTTTAATGACGGCAATCGGCATAAATGACAGTATGATTTCGGTTGCGTTGGCAGATGCACCGGAGCAAAGTGAAACTGTGAAAATAAACAATAATGTAATTGATAATTCCGAGCTTAATGTTCGGGTTGTTAAGCAAATTGACGGTGAACAGACAACGATTTTCAAAGGAAAGCTTAAGGACTATGATAACGGTGCGTGGATACATATGGATTTTTCCGATACACAGTTTGCAGCTATTTTTATCTGGGACGATATAAATGATGAAATGGTATATATAATTCCTGCTTCGGCAGAGGTCATAAATGACGGCGAAAATATAAGTGCTGATACAACAAAAATAATGTCTGTCGAAGCAAGCGATGAAAGTGAAGATTATAGGATTAAACAAGCTATTATAAAAAACAGCAACGATGTCATCATTCATGATTGCACGACAAACGGAAAGTTAGATAGTGTTACACTTGTAAAAAACACAAGTGAAAATAAGTCTGCAAAATTGTATGCAGCTTTATATAACGGCAGTGTGCTTGAAAATTTGAAAATAGTAGATGTGCCGGGGAACGGAACTGCAGGCAGTGAAATTGTTTGTGATGTTAATCTGCCGTTTGAAACCATTACCGAAAATCATCATGTCAGAATTATGCTGTGGGATGGCGATAACAGTATGCGTCCTTTGGTTGATCCGTATGATACAAACATAATTATAACAGATTATGTGTACAGTAATACAATTCAGACGGTAAATCAGACTGATGAATATTCATTCTCTGTCCCGGCAGATGGCTATTACAGAATCAGTTTTGACGGAAACAGTGGAATAACCGCATCACTTTTTCATAGCAGCAGTTCGGAAAGCAGTATAGCATCTTTGACATCATCTTATATGGAATGTTCACTTGCGGCTGACGAGATGTATAAGCTTAAAGTAACCGGAACACGCATGGGTGTATATAATTTTAAAATAGAAAGAATAGCTGTTCCGTCAGGGAATGTATTACAAGTGGGAGTAGGCAAAGATAAGACCATATCTCACGAGTATGGAATTGAAACATTCACTTTTACACCAACGCAGACGGCAACATATAATTTGTATATCAGCAGTGATAAGATATATCCGACCATAAAGATTATAAACAGTTCAGATAATGAAATTGTATATGAAGATAATCTGACATACAAAAGTAATGTATCTACAGGAGCTGAATTGACAGCGAATGAGGTATATACCATAAAAATAAAATCGAGAAAAGACTATACCGGTGATTTTAGTATAAAAGCAAGAATGGGTAAGGCTATTTTGGCATCGGACGGAACAGTGAATATTACAGGAAAATTTAATGCTGCATCAAATGAGAGATTAGGAATAATTGCTCTTAATCCGAACGGTTCTGTAGAATACATAGCACAAGCTAAGAGCGGTGCAAACGGCAATATATCAACAGAAGTGAAAATAGACCAAACAAAATCCGGGACACATTCAATAGTCATTAACTCAGCAAATTCGGATTTGGGAATGGTATTAGATGTAAATGTCGGAAACAATATAAGCGAAAAGGATTATGATTTTTGGACGGAAACGGACATATCGGGGCTTAGTGCATCAATCTCATACAGTGCGTCTAAGCTGACGGCCTCTTCGGAGATAACATCAGCTGCCGAGATAAGCAACACAAGCAGTTCAGAAAAGGTTATAACGGTGTTTAATATTATATATGATTCAGCAGAAAATATTGTTGAAACATCGTCTGTTTCAGACTCTGTTAAAGCTAATTCAACAAGAAAGATTGAAAAACAAAAGAAAATGCCGGATACGGTTACGGGATATAAATGGAAAACGTTTGTGTGGCTCGGAAACGGAAACTATCGGAATTCAATGCGACCAATATGTGCATCAAAAGAAATTAATACATCAGGTACAACGACCACCGCCGCCGAAGAAGAAAACGCATCTATGACTGATGAAATTTCCGAAGAATATATTGAAAGAGAGTTCACATTGAATGGACAGACGAAAAAATTAGATACAAGCGAAATTGCCGGTAAGCTTGATTTGAGCGGGAGTGCGACTGCTTCAAATGAAGATGCTGAATATAACGGAGCAGGGGTAGAATACAGTTATAAGATAAAACACAACGGTATGTATAACAGCACAATTTTACCCGGAACGAATGAGATAGAGTTTTATTTTAAAAACACTAATTCAAAAGAGGTAAGCTTTATTCCGTATGTATGGCTGGTATCAATCAATAACGATACATTAGATGAAAAATACATACAGTTAGGCGATTACATTACTTTGGCGCCGGGTGAAGGAACAACAACGCCGTGGATTCACAGCATGGTGCTTGAAGATGACTATAATTTGCAACTGCTGTATGGGGATATGCTTGATTTATTGTTTCATATGAACTTTAAGGGAATTATCCGATTTATACCTTATGTTGATGCAATAGCGCCGCTGGTCTTCAATAAGGCCAGAAACGGAAAATTTATATATTGTAATAATCCGGAGGCAATCGATGAAGAAAAATTGTCAGATAATCCGTCAACACCACAGTTGTTGCTAAGTGAAAAAGCGGCGGGAGAGGGCAGTTATTCGCTTATGGCTGAACATAATAATCAGGTTCCGCAAGAAGTGTATTTAGATGTGCAGTTTTTCAGCGGAAATTATGCGAAGATAAAGATAAATGCGTTGGGAGTTCAAAGGCCGGACGGAGTGAGCTGGGCTTGCGCCGAAGCATACTCTGATTATATGCAATTGAATTTTGCTGCATCAGCAGGCTATGAAGTCTCATATTTTAGCAATGATAATGCGGAATTTGAACTAAATGCATCTAAGCCAACGGTGTGGCTGAGTGATCTTTACGAATCAATTTATTCAAAAAGTTATCCGACATTGCCTGCAAAGAAAGGAAATTATTACAGATGTGTGTATATTATAGTTGACTTTGAAATTATTTCAGGAGCAGCTGATATAAATATAGCAGCATATAGAAACAGAGCAAGTCATAGCGACTATTGTGATGAAGGTACTTATTATTGGGATCGGATGCATAAGGGAATATCGGATAGCCTGCCGAGAGTGACAAGTAATCTGGTACTGACATTTAATGATGACATTGCCGATGGCACGGCAGTTCCGTTTAAAGTATTCAACTCATACAATCCGTATGGGTATCAAACTGATTTTTGGGTTACAAATCTGAATCCGCAATCAGATGCGTGGGTGAACGATGAGTGTGCAGAGAGTGATATGCTGGACTTTGTATATAACGATGGTAAAAAGTCGTGGTATTTCGGCAATTCTGTTCCTGAAAGCAAGAAAGACTATAACTGGCATTTTGATACAATCCACGGGGATTACAAATATCCGGTTGTAGGAAAGACGTGGATTGGTGACAGCAGTAATGGATATTGGGGATATAATGCCTCAACTGAAATTCCAAGTAATCATATTCCGAATGATGTTCTTACATTATCGCCGGCACAAAGTAATACTGAAATTACAAGCTTTGATTTGGCGTGCAGCTTGGGAAATTACAGTGTACAAACAGTGTATAACCTGGTATTAATCAACCTTGGAACAAGGACAAGACGGTTTGAATATTGGCTGAATACAAATTCAAATAATATGATTTATGTGCATAAAGACAGCGGCGATATAACGGAGTATTTCGCAAAGGGAGAGAATAACGGAGATCAAAGAATGACATATATGGATGTTGCGCCGACATCCGTAGAGTATATAACAATCATGGAGATTTTACCGACAGGTAATGCGGGCGGAATGAAGAACAGATTTATAATAACATCAGCAAATTAAGGAGGGGTACTGTGAATAATTTGATAAGAAAACTGTTTTCAATGCTGTTATGTATAGGAATATTGGGCGCAAATAATGTTTTTGCGAAAAACATATATCCGTCTTATACATATACAAGAACGGATTCGGGAAAGTTATTTTATGATATTGCTGTTGGAACGACAACAAGTGTAGCGGTAGGAAAAAATGGACGAATATATTATGATGCCTTCGGTAATTGGAAACCGGCAGAGCTTGATTCCTTTGATGATTTTTACTATGTATTTTTTACAGGTGACAAGTTTGTGGCACTTGGAAAACAGTCAGTGATTTCTTCGATAGACGGACAAACTTGGACTGTTATAAAAAACGACGGAATATCGTCCGACGGACTTGTTACTTACTCAAATGGTATGTTTATGATTGAAAAATCTGACGGAATATATACTACAGCTGATTTTCAGGAATATAGTAAGCTGAGTTCTGCAGGTTCAAGATTAAATATAGTTCAATCATCTATACAAATTCCAAAACTCATGATTGATGCAGCGGATACAGATAGTAACCTAAAGTATTACTATGATATGATTTTTGGAAATAACGAAATAGATACGAGAACATTTGACAAGAAACTTGCACTGTTTATAAATTTATGCGGAGTAAATACAAATCTGTTGCCGACCAAGCCGGAAAGTATTGAATATATAGAAGTGTCAGACGACACGATAGTTATATATTATATCAAAAACTTTACTTTAATTAAAGCTGCAACAAGTGACTTTGAAACTTGGAGTGAAACTGAAATTGTGTTGCCTGAGCAAAATGAACATTTGAGCAGTATTGCAATCGGAAAAATAAATGACAAGTATATTTTTGCATATGATACAAATGAATCGTCTCAAATAAACGAAATATATAAAAGAAAGAAATATGTTACATCAACAGAGTTGGGTACATTTGATGATTTTGCAATATCAGATATTCGAGGGGATATTTGCGAAAAAGGCGGAAAGGTATTTATAATAACAGCAACAGGAATTTACAGTGTGGATAATGGGAATGTCATAACTGCTGTTTCAGAAGAGAATATCCTGACAGAAAAAACAGCAGTTATAGATACAGACAGATATAGCTTTATGTGGAAACGTGATAACAACATAAAGCTATATTGGAACAAAACCGGCGAATGGACAGAAATAACCGATGCGGACGGCTTTATAACGAGCCATTATATTGACAGCAATGCTAATTATCAGATTTTGTGGATTGGCGACCGATATATAATCAGACCTACAGATTACGATAACGGATATAATCCGACCGGAGCAAAGGGTGAAATTCACATTTATGATGAGAATTTTAATTATGCGAAAACTGTAAATTTAGATAACTACATCTTGCAGATGTCTTTTGTGGATGGAAAGTGCTATGTGTTATTGGATAATAATACGGTTATGTATTCGGCGGATTTTGAGAGTTGGACGGCATTGAAAGACAGTGAGTTGCCTATGACAAATGGCAGCACACAGATATATAAAACACTAACAAAATCAAGTCAAGGATACGATTATATTCACGAAATCAAGTCGATAGTCAATCAAAATGTAAAGAAAGAGCTTTTGTATGAAAATTGGAAAGGAAACAAAGTAGCGGTTGAGTCAGGTGAATATTTAAGGTATGACGATACCACAGTTTCCTTATCTGATGACGGTGTATACTGGAAAGATATTTCATTGCCAATCGGTATTGATAAAATTCGTCAGGTGTGTGTTGAGGGTTCGGATATAACTGTTGTTACTCCGAAAATTGAGCTGAAATATTCAATGGATAGCATTGCAGAAGACACTGTAAAAACATATGTAGAAATAGACGGAAAAATACTCGGTTTTGATACACCTCCCGTTACCGAATCTGACAGAACTCTCGTTCCGCTGAGATTTATATTTGAAACAATGGGAGCTGATGTTGATTGGGATGCCGGTACGCAAACGGCAATTGTCACCGGAAATAACACTTCTATAAGGTTTTCAATCGATGATGTTACAGCGACAATTAACGGCGCGGCAAAAACAATGGATGTTCCGGCTCGCCTCATAAACGATAAAACTCTTGTTCCGCTGCGATTTTTAAGTGAAGAACTTGGCTTTGATGTTCGGTGGGACGAAAATACACGGACGGCAACAATTAAATAATAAGGAATTGTTGTGTTTGCCGACAAGATGTGGTATAATAATATTTAATTTGCAGGAAAGGCAGGTGTTTTGAAAATGAACAGAACAGAATTAGTAGCTGCAATGGCAGAGAAAGCAGGCGTATCAAAGAAAGATGCAGACAACATATTGAAAGCATTTATTGATACGGTTGAAAGTGCCGTTAAAGCGGATGACAAGGTTCAGCTTGTGGGATTCGGCACATTTGAGTCTCGTGAAAGAGCGGCTCGTGAAGGCAAAAATCCGAGAACGGGCGAGAAAATCACGATAGCGGCTTCAAAAGTCCCGGCATTTAAGGCCGGTAAAGCATTTAAGGATTTGCTTAAATAAAATCCGGTTGAGGCGGTTAATGTAAATTGATCGCCTTTTTTCTTTGTGAACAATATACATAGAGTATTTTGGCAGAAGCGAAGTGCAAAGATTTGCCGAGAAAGGCGGTCAGCAAAGCAAATACTTATTGCACAGACAGTGAGTTTTTCTTTTTTGGGAGCGAAAGAAAATGACTGGCATATAGCGAAAATATATATAGTGTGTAAATGATGAGAAGGTGGTTGGAGCAGGTCAATCATCTTCTCATTTTGCTTTGTGAGACAAAAATACATAAAAGTATATGTAAATAAATTTCAATATACGCATACTGTGTTGTAAGTTTTTATAATGAAAAGTGATAAAATTTATATGGGAGCGTAACACAGTATGAAAGATGAATCATTGGGTCATAAAATAAAGAAATTGAGAAAGAAGAAATCACTGTCGCAGGAGAGGCTTGCTGATAAAGCGGATTTATCGCAACAGCATATATCAAGAATTGAAAAAAATTTAACTTATCCGAGTGTCGCAACTTTATCTAAAATTGCAAAAGTGTTAGGCATTCAACTTGATGATTTAGTAAATACGCAAATAACAAATGCTGATGATAAGTATGCGTATGAAATACTGAGAAAGCTTGATTTTTTGAATATTGCGGAAAAATCAAAAGTGTCGGGATACATAGATAGAATACTGGAAGATAGCAGGTTAATATAAATAGATAGGCAAAGCAGACAGAAATGTCTGTTTTTTGTCCCCTGTGAATTTATTACGAGAAGGATGTATAAATATGAAAATCTTAAAAAAGCATTATTGTACAAAAAAATATCCGAATTTGCCGTGATGCTTGCCTTTTCAGATGGTGGACACCATAGGAACATACAATGCTGAAAAATTGATAAATTAGGTTGGCATCACTGATTAAGGTGATGTCTTTTTTGTTTTGAGAAAACAGATGATACGTGACGGAATGTCAGACGGAGGTTTATAAAAATGAAATTACTCTTAGTATACGCAATCAGAGAAAACAAAGTAAATATATGTGAAGTTTATTCGAAATTCGCTGCGATAAGTGTCGTGTACGGGCAAACAGCCGGTAGCTCATAATTTCGTACATAAAAAGCATATCGCATAACTGCATTTAAGGCGTCGCAGCAATTTTGCTGCGGCGCCTTTTTCTGCCCTTATGAGGTTGCCTATGATAAGTTCTACGAGTCATTCCGAAAATAACAGGATAATTAACAGCAGAACTTTAACTCGCTTTCAAGACTGCACGAAAGCCGAGTGCCGGCTTTTTGCGGTCTTTTTGTTTATAGGCAATAACATTTGCAGAGCCAAGCAGTGGTTCTGGTACTATATCAGGTATCCGTAGCATCTCCATTCGATTTGATTCAAAAAAATTCGAATGGAGGATATCTGAATGAATAAGAAATACTATTGGAAAATGAACGGGTACATATACGAGGTGACTAAGGAACAGTATTATAAATACAGAAAAGAGCAGGATAGACACGACTACCTCAGAAAACTTGAAGAGGAAGCCGTTATTTTATCTTTGGACTCTTTGGGCGTTGAAGGCAGAGACGGCGAAGTTTTTATTGCCGACTCAAAAGTCAATGTTGAAGAGGAGGTTGTGCATAAAATAATGTTGGACAAGCTAAAATCGGCATTGAATAAGTTGTCGGCGGAAGAATTGCTTTTAATAGATATGCTTTATACGCAGTTGAAATCAGAACGGGAAATAGCGTCGGAACTGGGTGTTTCGCAGAATGCAGTTAATAAGAGAAAGAAGAAATTGCTCGGACAGCTAAAAAAGTTGTTGGAAAAGTAAAATTTGTGGTTGTCAAATCTCAAAAAAGTCCTCTTTATATAATGGTGAAGGGGGAAATAAGCATTTTCCCCTCACCGATCTTTGACAACCGAATACCCAACAGCGAATACATTAGCAATTGCAGGAGCTTTCTGCGAATGCGCCAAGACTGCCTGTGAAGGACAAGCCTTCATAAATAGATCGCCAAAATAAGGTACGAGCGTGTTTCCTTTCAGCAGAAGCATAGTATAGCAGCTATGCAGCCATGATAGCAGTTGCCTATAATGATACTCCCGTGCAGTCGAGGTTAAGTCCCAGAGTGCGGCCCGGACGGATGTCGGGGAGGTGGAATTCCTGTGATGTTTTAAGCTAAAACAGTTCGTGCGTTGCCCTAAAGTCGGGGGATGGGTGAATAATACCGATTAAGTGAAATTTGAAATAACTTGAAAAGGTTGACTATGCCATACAAAGGAGCAAAGGAATATCCGATGCTCCTTTGTTTGTGGTATTCGGGAGGAACAAATATGCAAAGAGAAAAAGCTAAAGATATGTCAATATATATTTATCTGACATACATAATGGAAAATTGCAAGGAAATAAATGAAGCCGTAAAAGATGACTTGAATGCTGCGAAAAAATATATATGCAGTAATCTTGACCTTGATATAAAAAATGTTGCTTATGATGCAAAATAACAATTTTTTTTGTTGCTGTTGATGAATAGACTTTTGAAAAGAGTTGTGGTATTGTGTTGTTGACAATCAGGAAAGGAGATGAGCGAAATGGCTGAAGTGATAGTTATAAATCCAACCCAAAGCATTATTAAACAAAGTGCATTAAAAAGAGTCGGAGCGTACATAAGAGTGAGCAGCGATTCAGAGGATCAGGAAAACTCATTTATTACACAGTACGATCATTATATGAACCTGATATCCGAAAACCCCGAATGGAGCTTGACGGATATATACAAGGACAACGGAATAACCGGCACTGAAATGGAATGCAGAGACGACTTTAACAGAATGTATCAGGACTGTGTGGACGGGAAAATCGATTTAATACTCACAAAATCAATATCGAGATTCGCTCGTAATATTTATGATTGCATCGACATGACACGAAAACTGAAAGTGCTTGGAGTAGATGTAATATTTGAAAAAGAGAATATCAACACCGGCGGAATGACAAGTGAAACAGAATTGGCAGCGTTAAGCTCGGTGGCACAGGAGGAATCAATATCATTATCGCAGAATGTGCGGCTCGGCATTCGGCACAGAATGAAAAACGGCACATTCAAGCAAGGGTGTCTCCCATACGGTTATTACCTTGGGGCAGGCGGAGAATGGAAAATAAATGAGGAACAGGCGAGAATAGTCCGCCTGATATTTAATGCCTACATAGGCGGAATGAGTCTTCGCAAAATAGCGGACGAACTCAAGAAAGCAGGAGTGATAAAAAACGACGGAACGGCGAATTGGGTAGAAAACAGAATAAAATACATAATAACAAACGAAAGATACAAAGGCGACGCACTGCTTCAAAAATCATATACGGAAGAATTCCCGTTTAAATCACGGCGAAACTGCGGAGAACGGGATATGTACTATGTGAAAAACAATAATGTGCCGATAGTGTCAGCTGAAATATTTGATAAAGCAAACGAACTGTTAAAGGCACAGAGTAAGCGGTACAGACCGAGCGCAGCTCCGAAAGAGTATACATTTGCAAAAACGATATACTGCGGAGAGTGCGGAACGATGTTCAGAAAAAAGTCGGGTGAAAACAATGTCTTCTGGGTGTGCAGAACAAGAGATCACGACAGTGCTGAATGTCCGACACCGCAGGTGGCTGAAAAGGTTCTGATGAACGCCTTCGTAAACCTGTATAACAGGCTTGTATATAATGCGGATATAATTCTTGCGCCTATGCTGAATCAGCTGACGGAGTACAAATCCAAAAGAATGGCAGACGGCGGCGAGATTGAAAATATAAATAAAGAAATAGCGGAATTGACAGAGCAGGTTCATGTTCTCCGAAATGCGAAAGCAAACGGATACATTGAGCCTGCTTCCTTTATGGAAAGAATGAATGAAATCGCGTCAAAAACCGCAAAGCTGAAAAAAGATAAAAAATACTTACTCGGAAACGATGAGTGCGAGCAAATAAGAAAGCAGACCGAAATTCTTTCAAACTATATAACGGCAACCGGACCGATAGGGGAGTTCGACAAAAAGGCTTTCAAAAAAACAGTCAAAAGAATTACAGTCAGCAGGAATAAGGAAATAACCTTTGAACTCATCAACGGTCTGAAATTAAAATTTGAATACAGCGAGGTGGAATGAAAATGGCTAACAGATATATCCCATTCGGATATGAAATCGTGGACGCACAGGTAGTTATTATCGAAAGAGAAGCCGAAGTAGTCAGAAATGTGTTCAGTCTGTATGTGCAGGGTAATTCATTAAAGACAATTTCGGAAAGGCTTAATATGATGCCGATAAGCTATGCCGGTGATGATCGCAAATGGGATAAGAATATGGTCAAGAGAATGCTTGAAAATAAAAAGTATATCGGTGATAAAGACTATCCGGTAATCATACCGCCCGAAACTGCCGAGCTTGCATTGAAATGCAAAGATAAAAAGTGCGCAGAGATAAGTGAAAACGATAAAATAAAACTTGATATGTACCGTGCGAAAGCGTGCTGTGCAATCTGCGGTGCGAAAATGAAACGGAGTCATGCAGGTTCCGGGGAAAGGCGAAGAATATACTGGCAGTGTACGAATGCGGAATGTGACGGAAACCGACACCTGTTCAGAGAAAAAATACTGGACAATATGCTGCTGGAGCTGTTAAACGAGCTTACGGATAACCTTGCAAATATAGATTATGCCGAGGACAGAGAATATGAAAAAAATATCGAAGTCATAAGGCTGACAAATGAAATGAATGAACTAATACAAAAGCCGGATACGGATTCGGGTGAGGTAATAGATAAGATTATGGAGCTTGCGTCAGCGAAATTTAATATATGCGAGGCGGGAGATAATTCTGCAATAACGGAAAAAATCAAGTCGGAACTTGCCATACTTCCAAAACAGACAACTGTTGACGGGCGTGCAGCTGATAAGGTGATAAAGTCAATAAAAATGCACCCGGACAAGCATATATGGGTGCAGCTTATAAACGGAAAGGTGTTTGAGAAAAAAGAAAGCATATTGTAGAGAGGAGAATTGATATGGATGTGAGATATGTTCAGGAACAAACAATACCGGAAACCGAGGTAATAATAATACCTGCGACCAAAAGCCCGAAGGAAAAGAAAAAGCAGGGCAAGAGACGAGTTGCTGCATATTGCCGCGTCAGCACGGACGATGAAGAACAGCTGACAAGCTATAATGTTCAGATAGAGCATTACACAGAGGTTATCGAAAGCAATCCAAATTGGAAATTCGCAGGGATATTCGCCGATGCAGGTATAACAGGTGTTATGGCAAAAAAACGAGATGAATTTAACAGAATGATAGAACTTTGCAGAGATAAGAAAATAGATCACATACTTACGAAATCCATATCGAGATTTGCGAGAAATATTGTAGACAGCATAAAATACATAAGGGAACTGAAAGCTCTCGGAATATCAATATACTTTGAAAAAGAAAACATAGATACAGGCGAAATGACCAGTGAAATGATGGTCGCACTCTACAGCGTATTCGCACAGGCGGAAAGCGAATCAACAAGCAATAATGTGAAACTCGGCAAACGGTTTAATTATAAAGCCGGAAAGGTTCCTATGATGTATGGAAATATCCTCGGATACAGAAAAGGAAAAGACGGAAATCCAGAAATTATACCGGAGGAAGCCAAGATAATAGAAATCGTATATACGAAATTCCTTGAGGGGTACAGTTATCAGGGTATATCCGAATACCTTGCCAAAAACGGTTATAAGACCAAAAAGGGCAGTTCGGAGTGGAAAAGATCGGCGATACAGGGTATTCTGCGTAACGAAAAATACAGAGGCGATGTACTGGTACAAAAAACTTATGTGGCGGATCTGTTCACTAAAAAAACCGTGAAAAACACAGGCGAGCTGCCTATGTATCTGATACGAAACCACCACACACCGATAATAACACCGGAGGTGTTCGACAGAGTTCAGGTTGAACTTGCAAGGCGAAACAGTCTAAAACCCGTATCGGATAAGAATGTATCAAAAAAATCAAGATATAACAGTAAATATGCACTCACCGGCTTGGTGGTATGCGGAAACTGCGGAAGCAAATACCGCAGGACAACTTGGGCGAGAAACGGCAAAACAAAGGTTGTATGGAGATGTATAAACAGGCTTGACCACGGAACTAAATACTGCAAGGACTCATTCAGTATAGAGGAAGAAAGACTGCACGCCGGTGTGCTTAAAGCAATGAATTCAATGCTTGACAATACTGAAAAAATCAAAGCCTTAATGAAAGGCAGTATAGCGGAATTGCTGTCGGCGCCAAACACGGTAATGCAGATACACGGACTTGAAAGCAGCATTAAAGCAAAGAATAACGAAATCGTTGAAATAATACGGCTCGGAGTCGAGAATAGGGAAACACGGGAAAGCATCGATGAAAAATGCCGTCAGAAACATGATGAAGTAAGCAAGCTCCAAGCAAAACTGAATGCTGTAACGGCAAAAAGTCAGATAGAAAACACTCAGACAAGCCAACTGAGGGCTATATATGACACAATAGATAAGCTCCCCGGCAAATTCGTAACCTTCGATGACAGCGTGGTCAAATCAATGGTAACACGAGTGAAGATTATATCCAAGGAAAAAATAGAGGTTACACTGTTCGACGCAGTTACGCTTACAGTGAATATATAAGGATGGCAGAAATGTATTACAAATTCAGTGATAGCAAAGGGAATATACGTTGGTATAAACTTAAAAACAGAGATGAAGCATATCGTTTCGCTTATGTACACGGATTATGCTTCCCGGGCAGATGATCGATATGTCTTGTTACGAATTAGTTGTGATTTATGATAAAGAATACGGTGAGGTTATAGCCTTTGAAAGCGACAGATTTATGAATGATTCAAACGACATTGTAAATGAGGCAATAAATCTTAAACTGTTCGATGAAAAATACCGAGACAAGGTACGGTGGGCGCAGTGCGTGTCCGAGTACGAATTTGAATATATAAAAAAGAGGAGGTAAGCAAAGAATGAAAGCGGCTGCATACATAAGAGTCGGCAAAAAAGAGCAGTTAGATTATGCTCCGGCAAATAATAGACCGACACTCAAACATAAAAACAAAAAGAAAAAATAAAGATCAAAAGCAGTTCCTCAGCACGGAGCTGTTTTTTGTTTGCGGAAAGGAGATAAAAGTATGATTACCCGTGATATATTGAAAGCAGAGTCTTTGGCTGAATTACTGGTCGCAATAGACGGCTTCTGCAAGGAAGCAATTGTAAGGGATAACGATGATGTGTGTGTGGAGCTGAAAGAAAGGCTCGATTGCGCTGACGGAAATGATTATTTTATAATTCTTTCGTCATATATGGCTGCGGCAGATAACGGCGATGAGGTCGTAGATGCCCTGTGCGAGTTTGCGGCGAATTGCAGGACTTTTGAGGAGCCGGAGGACAGTACAGCCGAACAAATGACCAAAGAGGAATTTGAGGCGGTTTTGGACAAATGTGAGACAAAATGTGCGGCGGTAAGCTGCATAT
>OGHJ01002384.1_pt1 | contig 16024 bp, 14 predicted proteins | sample 1571351 | NCBI WGS metagenome assembly OGHJ01 (sample SAMEA2582037, study PRJEB24529) | metagenome | biome: Human gut stool | place: China | collected 2011 | reverse complement strand
AGGTTTCGGCCTCGTCGCCGTGGCCGCCCTTTTTCTGGGAGCACACCGCCTGGTCGGTCTCCCGTCCCAGGCCGGTGCAGTCGGACACCGCCACCTTGATGTCGTGCTCGTTGTTCATAGTGAGAGCCAGCAGCTTGAGGGGGATGTGGGTGGAGACGCCGCCGTCCAGAATGAGGAACTTTTTCACCCCGAAGCGGGCAAAGCTCAGGATGATGTCTCCCACATAGTCGATAAAGTGCTGGTAATCGATGCTCACAGAGCCTTTCCATTTGATAAAGGCGGGGAAATAGGCATAGGGCAGAGTGGGCAGGGTGAGCACATCACACCGCTTTGTCACTTCTCTGGCCAGGTAGTCGGTGACGAAAAAGTCGGTGCCCATGGGCAGATGATTGCCATGCTCTTTGGAGCCGCCGCCGATGGGCAGCATGATGACGGTGTTTTCGCCTATCAGGTCCTGGCACTGTTCATAGGTCAGCTCACTGATGAATTGTCCCATAACTAACATCTTCCTTTCCAGTAAAATTACAGCTGCGCCGCCAGATGGCAGGCGACAAAGTGGTTTTTCTCCAGTTCCTGCAGGGCCGGGGCTTCCTCATGACACCGGTCCTGGGCATAGGGGCAGCGAGAGGAGAACTTGCAGCCGGAGGGGGGATTGATGGGGCTTGGGATCTCCCCTTTCAGGCGGATGCGCTGTTCCTTTTTGCCCCGATGCACATCGGGGATGGCGGAGAAGAGGGCCTGGGTATAGGGATGGAGAGGTTTTTCGTACAAAGGCGCCGTGGGGGAAAGTTCCACCAGGGAGCCCAGATACATGACGCCCAGACTGTCGCTGATATGCTTGACCACCGACAAGTCATGGGCAATGAACAGGTAGGTAATGCCCAGCTCCGCCTGCAAGTCCTCCAACAGGTTGATGACCTGCGCCTGAATCGAAACGTCCAGTGCCGAGACAGGCTCGTCGCAGAGGATGACGTCCGGGCGTGAGGCAATGGCACGGGCAATGCCAAGACGCTGGCGCTGACCGCCGGAGAATTCACGCGGGACACGGTGTTTGAACGAGGGGTCCAGACCTACCATGGTCAGCAGCTCGTCCACACGGGCGTTGTACTCCTCGCGGGAGTTGCACAGCTTGCCGACTTTCAGCGGTTCGCCCACAATAGACCCGGCGTTTTGGCGCGGATCCAGCGAAGCAAAGGGGTCCTGGAATATCATGGCGATTTTGGCGTGTACGCGGCGCAGCTCGGCAGCGTTGGCGCGGCAAAGATCCTTGCCATCGTACAGGATCTGCCCGCCCGTAGGCTTATAGGCTCGCATAATGCAGCGTGCCAGTGTTGATTTTCCGCAACCGGATTCACCCACGATGCCCAGCGTTTCGCCGCGGTATACCGGGAAGGAAACATCATCCAGTGCCTTTACATCGGCCACCTTGCGCTTCATCAGCCCCTTGTACACGGGGAAGTACATCTTCAAACCCTCGACCTGCAAAATCGGCTCGGTGCTGACTGTCTTTTTGGCAACTGCCTTACCGCTTCGCACAAGGTGCTTCTGCTTTTCGTCCAGCTCGGCGCTGCTCAGCAGGCAGCGCACCTTATGCCCCGGCTCGTACTCGGTAAGCGGTGCGGCACAACGGGTGCAGCGATCCTCGCGGTAACGGCAGCGGTCATAGAACTGGCAGTAAGGTTTGCGGTTGACCGGGCTGGGGGGATTGCCCTCAATGGGGGTCAGACGGCGGTCCTTGCTGTCGTCCAAACGCGGGATAGCGTCCAGCAGACCGCGGGTATAGGGGTGGATGGGGTTTTCAAACAGGGTGAACTTGTCGCCGGATTCCACGATATTACCGCCGTACATAACATAGATGCGGTCGGCATAGCGGGCCACCAACCCCAGATTGTGGGTGACGATGATGATGGAGAAACCCTTGTCGCGGGCAAGCTCCTGCAGCAGATCCAAAATCTGTGCCTGCGTGGTGACATCCAGCGCGGTGGTAGCTTCGTCGGCAATCAGCACTTCCGGCTCGGCGGCAATGGCCATGGCAATCATGATGCGCTGACGCATACCGCCCGAAAAATGCTGCGGATACTGGTTATAGCGGCTTTCGGGATCAGAAATGCCGACCTTGCGCATAATCTCCAGGGTGCGCTGCTTGGCGGCGTCCTTGTCCAGTTTCAGGTGGAGCATGATGGTTTCCTGAATCTGGTAGCCGATGGTCAGCACCGGGTTCAACGAGGTCATAGGCTCCTGGAAGATCATACCGATTTTGCCGCCGCGGATGCTGCGCATCTCGCTGCTTTTGAAGCCATATTCCAGAATATTGCCCGTAGTGCCCTTGAGGTAGACCTCGCCGGATTCAATCTTGCCCGGAGGCATGATGAGCTGTAGGATACTCATGGAAGTCACTGACTTGCCACTGCCGGATTCGCCCACAAGACCGATGATCTCGCCCTGTTTCAGGGTAAGCCCCGAACCGGTCACGGCCTCAGCGCGCTGCCCATCAGAGTAAAAGGTTGTTACAATGTCCTTGGCTTCCAGCACAACGCCCTCCGGCAGCGTGTAGGGATGCAGTGCGGGATTGGTTTGTTTGTTATTATTCATTACTTAGCCCCCCTCAGCGTCGGGTCCAGTGCGTCGCGAATACCGTCACCCAACAGGTTCAGGCTGATGATCAGCAGCGCTATACAGATGCAGGGAGCCCCTGCATACAGCGGATGGGTCAGCAGGAACGGACGGGCCTCGTTGACCATGGTGCCCCACGATGCCGTGGGTACCGTGATGCCGATGCCAAGAAAGCTCAAGCCGCTTTCCATCATGATGGTGATGCCGATGGTCTGGGTCGCCATAATGATGATGGGAGAAATACTGTTGGGCAGAACATGCTTGATGAGGATTTTCAGAGGGTGCTCGCCCAGCAATTTGGCGGAAAGGATATACTCGCTGCTGATGGTGGACAGCGAGGAGGCGCGCATCATGCGGATAAAGCCCGGCATGGTGGAAATACCCATTATGCAGGCCATGGAAGCAACGCTGCGCCCATAGAGTGAAACCAGCGCCGTAGTGATAGCAATCTGCGGGATAGCACAGAAGGCATCGCAAAAGCGCATCAGCAGCGTGTCGATAATGCCGCCGTTGTATGCGGCCAGCATACCCAGGAAGCAGCCCACGATCGATGCCAGCAATACCGAGGTCACGCCGATGATCAGCGAAACCTGTGCGCCGTACACCACGCGGGAAAAGATGTCGCGCCCATACATATCGGTACCGAACCAGTGCGTGGAACTGGGGTCTGCGAGCTTATCCAGCATGGCCATCTCGTTGGGGTCAACGGTAGCGATCAAGGGGGCAAACAGCGCCAGAATAACAAAAAACAGCGTGCCGATCAAACCGAATAAGACGATTTTTCGAGCGGTCATTCTGCGCAGAAACAGACGGAGATTCTTTTTCTTCTCCTGCGAAAGAGAACCGGTTTTCATCTTCTTGCTCCTCCCTCTTGCTTACGACAGGCTGATACGGGGGTCCACTGCGACATACAGCAGGTCAGTGATGATATACGCCACCGAGATAACCGCCGCCGTGATCAGGACCAACGCTTGAATGACCGGGATATCCATCGTGTTGACGGCCTTGACCATCAGGTTGCCCATACCGGGAATGTTAAAGACGTTCTCCACAAAGATGGAGCCGCCGATCAGGCTGGCAAGACGCCCGCCGATCATCGTCAGAATGGGGATAAGCCCGTTGTTCATAACATGCTTCCATAGGATGCGTGTTTCTTTTAAGCCTTTGGCGCGCGCCGTGCGCACATAGTCCTGACCCAGAACTTCCAGCACGCTGGAGCGCGTCTGCCTACAGAAGCCGGCAATACCGCACAGGGTCAGGCAGGTAAGCGGCATGATCAGCTGCTGGATATGCTTGTGGAAATCCACCCATGGCCAAGTAAAGCCCTGCGGGGGCAGCAGTTTCCATTTCATCGAGATATAATACAGGAACAGGATGGCGGTAACGAACTGCGGTATGGCAATCAGCAGGTTGGAAAAAAGTGTGATAATGGTATCCGCCCATTGCCCGCGCTTGACCGCCGTGACAGTACCCAGCAGGATGCCGATGGGCATTGACAGCAGCAGCGAGAGAACCGCCATATACAGCGTGGTGCCCAGCTTGCCGGAGATGACCTCCCACACGCCCTTATGGTAACAGTAGGAGGTTCCGAAATCTCCCTTGACCACATTGCCCAGCCAGGTCAGATAACGCACGATGATGGGCTTATCCAGTTCCAGCGCCAGCCGGATCTCGGCTTCAAACAGCGCCAGCTGGGCGTCCTTGGGCACTGGCCAGTGATAGTCCAGCCCGCACTCCCCTACCGCCACCACCTTGGGGTCGTCGTAGTAAGGCGTCAGCGCCTGCATCTCAGCGGCCCAGTCGCCGCCGTACACCGACACCGTGGGCGCGGGGCCGTCCTCGCCGCAGTCGGCGGCGGGCAGCAGGCTTTCCGGGTGGATGCCAATGGCTGCCACCACCCACGGGTAGCGGTGTGCCAGCTCCAGCACCCGGGGCGCATCCCCGGAGTGGGTGGCCTGCTCGCACACGCCTACCACACCCTTGCCGGGCAGGCTGTCCAGCAGCGCAAAGCGGTCGGCGTCAAAAGCGCGGGCGCTGTAATGGGCGTGGGTGTCAAAAATAGGTCCGGTCATACCTTCTCCTTTTGGGCAGGGGCTTTATTCACCAGCCAGATGCCCACGCACACGAACACCAGCGCCGCCAGATACTGCCAGCGGAACAGCGGCTCGCCGTTGAGCACGGCGCTCAGCAGCACGTTGACCACCGGGTTGACGAAGCCAAAGATGGCGATGCGGCTGACCGGGTTGTTTTTCATCAGCAGTGCCCACAGGATATAGCCTGCACCACAGATGAAGGCCAGATACAGCATGACCACCGCAGCCAGAGCGCTTTGCACATGGAGACGGCCGCCCATAACGGTACCCAGTACAAACAGCGCCAACCCGCCCACAAACAGGTTCAGAAAGCAGACGGCAAAGCTGTCGGCCTTTTTGGTGACCGACTTGTTCCATGGGCCGGAAAGGGTGAAGATGACGGTCGCCGTCATCATGCAGAACACGCCCCAGCCGCTGCCGCTGCCGTGGTTGCCAAGGGTGCCGATGAGCACGCCCGCAAAGCCCACAGCACAGCCCAGCGTTTTTGCCGGGGTCATGCGGTCCGCATTGCCATAGATAAAGTGGGCAAAGATGACGCCCAGAAAGCTCTGGGTGCTGTTCAGAATGCCGCCAAACGCGCCGGTGAGCATCGCCACGGCGATATAGTAGAACGCATACTGCGCCGTGGTCTGCCACAGACCCAGCGCGCAGCACTCGGCTGCCACCCTGCCCCGGGGCAGGCGGGGTGCCTTTCCCTGCAGCAGGATGCTGCCCAACAGCACCAGCACGCTGCCCAGCATGAACCGCACCCCTGCAAAGCAGAAGATGGAGGCCGTGTTGCCGGAGTCGATGGAGAACAGGCGGTAGCCCAGCTTGATGAACGGAAAGGCCGAGCCCCACAGGACATTGCAGAAAATAGCCAGCAGCACAGCGCACACCGGCGTACCGAAGATCTTATCCAGCTTTGCCGAACGGACGGCTGTATTGTCAGACATAATACTCCTCACTTAGTGGATCCGGCTGCCCACGGGGACATCATCGCCGTAGAAAGCAACAGAGCAGCCGCCGTCAGCGGTATCGGCGGCAAAGATCATGCCCTCGCTGACGTACTTGCCCTTGAGCATGGGACGGGGTGCCAGATTGCACACGATGCCCAGCTTTTTGCCGATGAGATCCTCCGGCTTGAACCACTTGGCAATGCCGGACAGGATGCAGCGCTCCCGCTCACCGTCAAAGACGGTGAGGTGCAGCAGCTTCTTGCTCTCCTTCAGGTTCTCGCAGGCGCGCACCTCAGCCACACGCAGCTCCACCTTGCAGAAGGTGTCAAAGTCGATTTCTTCCTCGTGGGTAAAGTCCACGGTGCTCTCCTCTGCGGGGGCGGCAGCCTTCTTCTCGGCTTCCTCCTTGGCCTTGTTGGCAGCAGCGGCAGCGGCCTTGCGCTTCTCGTCCTCTTCCTTCAGGTGGGCGATCTCCTTGGCCACGTCAATGCGGGGGAACAGTGCTTCGCCCTTGTGCACGGTGTAGGTCTGCTGTGCGCCGTAGGCGGTCTTGGTCAGATCCAGTGCGGAAGCATCCAGACCCAGCTGCTCCATCATCTTGGGGGCAGTGGTAGGCAGGTAGGCGTTCAGCAGGATGCCGCACACGCGCAGTGCCTCGCACAGGTGGTACAGCACACTCTCCAGACGCTGCTTGTTGGCTTCGTCCTTTGCCAGTGCCCAGGGTGCGGTCTCGTCGATATACTTGTTGGCGCGCTGGATGACCGCAAAGATCTCCATCAGTGCCTGCGGGATGGTCAGGTCATCCATATCAGCGGTGACCTTGGCGGTCAGCGCGCTGACCATGGTCTCCAGCTCGGTGTCGATGGCCTCGGTACCAGCCACGTTATGCACGGTGCCGCCGAAGTACTTTTCGCACATGGCCACGGTACGGCTGAGCAGGTTGCCCAAGTCGTTTGCCAGATCACTGTTGATGCGGTTGATCAGTGCTTCGTTGGTGAACATACCATCGTTGCCGAAGGGGATCTCGCGCAGCAGGAAGTAGCGGATGGCGTCCACGCCGTAGCGGTCGCACAGGATGACGGGGTCCACCACGTTGCCCACAGACTTGGACATCTTGCCGCCGTTCATCAGCAGCCAGCCGTGGCCGAACACCCGCTTGGGCAGGGGCAGATCCAGTGCCATCAGCATGGCAGGCCACAGGATGGTGTGGAAGCGCAGGATCTCTTTGCCCACCATGTGCAGGTCTGCCGGCCAGAATTTATCGTAGTCGTGGTAAGTTTCGTTGCCGTAGCCAAGGGCGGAGATATAGTTGCTCAGGGCGTCCACCCACACATACATGGTGTGCTTGGGGTCAAAGGGCACGGGGATGCCCCACTTGACCGAGGTACGGGAAACGCAGGTGTCCTGCAGGCCCTGCTTGATGAAGGCGATCATCTCGTTCTTGCGGCTCTCGGGCTGGATGAACTGGGGGTTCTCCTCGTAGAGCTTCAGCAGGCGGTCAGCATACTTGCTGGTCTTGAAGAAGTAGGCTTCCTCGTGGGCATCGTAGACTTCGCGGCCGCAGTCCGGGCACTTGCCGTCCACCAGCTGGCTGTCGGTCCAGAAGCTCTCGCAGGGCTTGCAGTAGTGGCCGATGTACTCGCCCTTGTAGATATCGCCCTGCTCGTACAGCTTGGTGAAGATCTTCTGGCAGCTTTCCATGTGGTAGTCGTCGGTGGTACGGATAAAGCGGTCGTAGCTGACGTCCAGCAGCTTCCACAGATCCTTGACGGTAGCAACGATCTTGTCCACATACTCCTTGGGGGTGACGCCGGCATCGGCAGCCTTATCCTGGATCTTCTGGCCGTGCTCATCGGTGCCGGTCAGGAACATGACGTCGTAGCCCTGCATCCGCTTGAAGCGGGCCAGCGCATCGCAGGCCACGGTGGTGTAGCTGTGGCCGATGTGCAGCTTATCGCTGGGGTAGTAGATGGGGGTGGTGATGTAAAATGTCTTGTGCTCACTCATGGGGATATGCTCTTCCTTTCTATCGTGGCTGTGTCACAAAAAAGCTCCCGCCCTGCCGGATGTGCCGGACAAGGACGGGAGCTGAACTTCCGTGGTACCACCTTGCTTCGCCGCGCTCTTGCAAGCGGGGCCTTGTGGGCTGGTGCCTAGCCAGCCCACGCGCAGTAACGGGCGCACCCGTCGCAGGCTCAATCTTCACCTGCGCGGCTCGGAGGCCATCTTCTGCCCAGCGCTGCCTGCCCGCTTCCATCCTTCGGGCTTTCTGTCAGGTGCCTGCTGTGCATACTCTTCTCGTCAAAGCCAGTTTGTGTGTGTCAAAGGGGCATAAAATCCCCTTTGACATTATAATACGCAAAAAAGGCGGGTTTGTCAATGAGAAACGCTCAAATCATCCGCGCGGCGAACAGGCTCTGATCCATGCGCTGGAAGAAAACGTAGTGGTAATGCGTGCCGGTATAGTCGGCGGGGCAGGCGGGAACGGCGGAACGATCCCATGACAGGCCGGTGGATGCGGCATAACTGTTATCCGACAGCAGGAAGAATGCCTCGAAGCCGGAAGAGTCATCGCCCTGCACATCCAGAATGTACCACTGGCCGTCGATCTTTACGGTGTTCCACTGGTGGCTTGGATTGGAAGCCGCTGCGTCCGCATGAACGTAGCAGCATTCCACTCCGATGGAGTCGCAGAGAGCTTTCATGGCGCGGGCATAGCCGGAACACTGTGCCTGCCGGTAGACCAGCGCACCCCACGCCGTGTTGGCACGGTTCTTCGACCAGTCGGGGGCATAGGAGCAGAACTGGATGAGGTAGTCCCGCGCAGCCATGACCTTATCAACATCGCTCATGGAAGAAAGCGGCAGGCTGGAAGCAAAGCGGCTGACGACACCGGCCACCTGATCAAGTTCAGTCTGGTTCAGCTTGGGGCCGTAGACCGTTCCCGGTGTATAGTTCCCGGCAGGGTAACCGTTGCCCATCTGGGCCTGTACCGTGGCGCTGGCCGCATTCATAAAAGCGATGTCCTCGGTGAGGATGTTGTTGATCTCGGTCAGCGTGCCGGCATCCAGCGTGGCAAGATTCCCCTTTGCGGAGCCGGTGGCGTAGAGGTTATCCAACACAAGGTCAACACCGTCGTAGTAGGCGCGGACAGAATCTGAAACATTCTGTGTACCCAGCATGACCAGATAGGACTCATGCAGGTCGGCGAAGTTGTTGTAAGCGTCGATCAGTGTCCGGTAGCTGGCCAGGACCGTATCGCCGGTGACACCAGCGGCCTGAACCGAAAGCGGACAAAGACAAAGGAGCATTGCAAGGAAAAGGGCTGTAACATTCCGAAGTGCTTTATTCATGATTCCATCCTCATTTCGTGCTATGGCCGCATCTCCGGGAGGATGCAGCTGGTGTAAGCATGTTAGACCTCGTAATCCAGGCAGACGCGGTTTTTATAGTAGGGGCGCACTTTGCTGTTGGCGACGGCGACATGGGCCGGATGGGTGGAGTAGCCCTTGAGTGCCTCGGCGGTCTCGAAGGTGGTGTCCAGCATCAGGTCGGCGTTGGAAGAGGGGAGCGCGTCGATGTTGACGCGGATGTCCACCAGACCGGGGATCTGACCGGCCAGCCCTTCCAGGCCCTCTTTGATGCCTGCCTTGACGGCGGCTTTTTCGGTGGCGGAAAGCTCATCCTTGAGTTGCCACAGAATCACATGTTTGACCATAAGAAAAATCCTCCTGCGTTTTTCTCCATTGTAGCAGAGAACGGCAGAAGGAGCAAGAAAAATTTTGGAATGGAACCAGGCCGGAACGATTCAATCGGCGCTGTGGTTCCAGCTCTCATAGGCAACGAGATAAAGAAGATCGCCCACGATGGCAACACCGAAGAGGATGCGGTAGACCAGCGATGTGACAGGCGTAAAGGCCAGGATCAGAAAGGCGAGAGCGTTGAGCATGTAGAATACGCCGTTCTTTTTCTGCCAGAACGCGCGGTACTCAGGGTCGCGGACGTACTGGTTGAAGGGAAGCTTGATGAGCGGGTCCTTGCCCTGAAGATCCCGGATGCCGGAGATGAACCAGATCACGGCCAGCACAATGTTGAACAGGGTGGAAGACGAGAAGAACGAATCCATACGATACACCTCCATCTTTTTCCACAAGTATAACATAGGGGGGGTGAAAAAGCAAGGACGGGATTCAACCCGGAACCGAACATTCTGTCCGGAAAATGTGCGAAGGAACAAACAAAAAAACCAGCCGGACGAGGCGGTTGCAAGCCCTCATCCGGCTGGATACTTACTTCTTCGGAGTCATAAGCCTCTTCTCCTTGGATTTCCTCATTTTCGGAGTAAACGCTTCATAGGGTGACTCTCCTTAGAAACGATCAGAAACTGGGAATCTGGTTCAAGGGGACCTGGTTACTCGTGTACATTGGACTGACCCTTCTCTTAACTGTTGGATTGCGGTAGTGAGATCATGAAGATGAATTTCATATTACCACATTCTTTCGAGTTAGATTTGCCGGGGATTCCATTGCTTAGTACATTGGAGTTGCTCCTTTTTGGTCATTCAAATATTCTCGTCCGCGCAAAAGCTTTCATCATGGGGATCACCTCATGCGGATCTATTTGAATCGCCAGGGGATTTATACTCGACAGACTGTTCTGTTTTCGCGTTATCGATGCTCAAGACCGGCTCGTTGTTGTGTTTTTATACGGGGGAAACATCCCGTTTGTGGTGAGCCTCTGTTTTGCCTCTCAGCGAATCCCGACAGTCTGTCCAAACTGTGCGGGTTCCATATCGACCATCGGTCTCGCTCCTTTCTGCTTCAAGTCAGCGGGGTTAGCTCTCGTTTGAGCTTCTGCTGTACTTCTCTGGTTTCTGGCTTTATTATACACGACAAAGGCGGGGTTGTCTATTCGCAAAGTGTACAACAAATGAGACGTATTTTTGCACCGAAAATCCAAAAAACTGGGATACATCAACTGCACCAAAATGTGGCGCTGAACACGGGCGGCGTGACCAACGCTGCCTTTGCCATGGTGCTGTGCGGGCAGATGTTCTACTGCGGCCCGCTGAGCCGTGCCATCTTCCGCCTGCTGTTCCGCCGGGGCGAAAAGCAGTGAACGGCCATATTAAATCTGTATTACAATTATATAAGAGCAGTATCACAGCCGCGTTTGGGGGCTGCATCGCAGCCGGTCTGCCTATATAAATTTGATATACCGGATATACAAATAGTGAATAATGTGCCGATTTTGCCCCGTTTTTGACACGGAAAACGAAGCGAAAGGAAGAAAATCCACTCGGAAATTGTGCAATTGGCATAAGATAAGAGCAGAAATTTGCACAAAATGCACAACACTTCTTCGGCCGTTGTGAAATGGAACATAACAAAACGTAGAATGTTAGGCCGGGGGCTACAAAATTCGGCACAATCGTGCTATGATACGTCACGTAAAAAACGCCGGGCAAGGCGTGAGCAAAGGAGGATGTGGGACGAGGACGTCTCGGCCTCCTGCTTTTTTTCGCGCATTGCAGCGTTTTTTCGGAAAAACGATAACAAGGAAAGGAGATAGAGCAAAAGAATGAATGCGTTGACTGCTGCTTTGAAAGAAGAGCTGAACGTGGAGATGGTCTCGGTATTCGGGCTGCAGATCCCGGAATCCGTGGTCGTCAGCTGGGGCATCATGGTGTTTCTGGTGCTCGGTTCGATCCTGCTGACGCGGAATCTGCGGGTCGATCACATCACCAGGCGCCAGGCCATCCTGGAAACGGTCGTGACTCTTCTCAACGATTTCTTCGTCGGGCTGCTGGGCGAGAACGGCAAACGGTATGTGCCGTATCTGATGAGCGTGGCGCTGTATATCGCGTGCTCCAACCTCATTGGTGTGTTCGGCATCAAGCCTCCCACGAAGGATCTGAACGTCACCGCAGCTCTGGCCCTGATGAGCATCGTGCTCATCGAATACTCCGGCATCCACGCGCGCGGCGGGAAAGGCTTCCTCAAGAGTCTGGCGGCTCCTACGCCGATCATGACCCCTATGAATATCCTGGAGATCGCCATCCGGCCCACCAGCCTGTGTATGCGACTGTTCGGCAATGTGCTGGGCGCGTTCGTCATCATGGAGCTGATCAAGCTCGTGGTGCCGGTGTTCGTCCCCGCAGTGTTCAGCCTGTATTTTGACCTGTTCGATGGTCTGATCCAGACGTATGTGTTTGTGTTCCTGACCTCCCTCTTTATGAAGGAGAGCCTGGGAGACGAAGAGTAACCTCTCAGTCTGCTGCGCAGACAGCTCCCCTGGCATTGCGGAGCAGGGACGGAGAAGTCGTACAAAAGAAAAACGATAAAAAGATAGGAGATTTTATTATGAACGGACTCGTAGCTCTGGGCGCTGGCATCGCAGCGCTGACTGGTATTGGCGGCGGCATCGGCATCGGCATTGCGACCGGTAAGGCAACGGAGGCCATCAGCCGCCAGCCCGAAGCATCCGGCAAGATCCAGACCAACCTGCTGCTGGGCGCTGCTCTGGCAGAAGGTACTGCAATTTTCGGCTTCGTCGTTGCACTGCTGATCATCCTGTTCCTGGGTTGATAACGGAGGCATGACGAATGCTGACACTGAATCTGAATCTTTTGTGGACGGTCGTCAACGTTCTGGTCCTGTTTTTGCTGCTGCGCAAGTTCCTGTACAGGCCTGTCATGAACATCATCGCAGAGCGCCAGAAGCAGGTGGACGACGCCCTTGCTGCTGCCGAGACTTCCAAGAGCGAAGCCGCTGCGGCACTGAATGCTGCGCAGGATAAGCTGCGCAATGTGGACGATGAGGCCGCTGCCCGCCGCAAGGCTTACGAGCAGCAGGCGGAGAAGGAAAAGCAGCAGCTGCTGCTGGACGCCCAGAAGCAGGCTGACGCCATCCTTGCCGAGGGCAAGACCGCGGCCGAGGCAGAGCGCCAGCACAAGCTGCGCGAGGCCGACGCTCAGACCACGGCTCTGGCCCGTGCAATGTGCGAAAAGCTGCTGGCACGGCACCTGACCGCACAGGACGACGCCCGTCTGCTGGACGATCTGTTGGAGAAAGCAGGTGCAGGCAATGGCAACTGAATTCAGCCGTGCGTTCTTTGAGGAGAACCGGATCGTCAAGGCCGACCTGCGCGCTGCCCACCAGCTGCGCGAAGAGGACATCGCCCGCATCAAGAACGAGGTAAAGAAGCTCTACGACGCCACCGAGGTCATCCTGAACGTGGCCGTCGATGAGAGCCTGCTCTCCGGCTATGTGCTGCAGGTCGGTGACCGGATGTTCGACAACTCCGGCCGCCACCAGCTGGACCAGATGATGGCCGGCAAGCCCTCTCTGGCTACCCTGAAGACCCGCGTGGAGGATTATAAGCCCGCCCAGACCTCGGAAGAGGGCGGCGTGGTCATCGCCTCCGCCGACGGCATCGTGCAGGTCGAGGGGATGGACCGCGCCGTTTACGGCGAGATCGTCACCTTCGAGAACGGTGCCAAGGGCATGGTCGAGAGCGTGGAGCCGGGCCGTCTGGGCATCATGCTGTTTGACGGGGCCGAATCGGTCGGCGTCGGCACCCTGGTCACCCGCAGCGGCAAGCGCGCGGGCATCCCGGTGGGCGAAAAGTTCCTGGGCCGTGTCATCGACCCGCTGGGCGAGCCCATCGACGGCAAGGGCCCCATCGAGGCAGAGGGCTACAACCCCATCGAGAAACAGGCCCCCGGCATTCTGGAGCGCCAGAGCGTGGACACCCCGCTTCACACCGGCATCCTTGCCATCGATTCCATGTTCCCCATCGGCCGCGGTCAGCGTGAGCTGATCATCGGCGACCGCCAGACCGGCAAGACCTCCATCGCTACCGATGCCATCCTGAACCAGAAGGACACCGGGGTGCTGTGTATCTATGTCGCCATCGGCCAGAAGGCTTCCTCCATCGCCCGCGTGGCCGAGGATTTGAAGAAGCACGGTGCCATGAGCTACACCACCATCGTAGCTGCAACGGCATCCGACAGCGCTCCTTTGCAGTACATCGCTCCCTATGCGGGCACCGCACTGGCCGAGTATTTCATGGACAAGGGCAAGAGCGTGCTGATCGTCTATGACGACCTGTCCAAGCACGCTGTGGCGTATCGCGCCATCTCGCTGCTGCTGCGCCGTTCTCCGGGCCGTGAGGCATACCCCGGCGACGTCTTTTATCTGCACTCCCGTCTGCTGGAGCGCTCCTGCCGGATGCGCGACGACCTGGGCGGGGGTTCCATCACCGCCCTGCCCATCGTCGAGACCCAGGCGGGCGACGTCTCCGCTTACATCCCCACCAACGTCATTTCCATCACCGATGGTCAGATCTTCCTGGAGAGCGCCCTGTTCAACGCAGGCAACCGCCCGGCCGTCAACGTCGGCCTGTCGGTGTCCCGTGTCGGCGGCGCAGCCCAGACCAAGGCCATGAAGAAGGCCAACTCCAACCTGCGCATCGAGCTGGCCCAGTACAAGGATATGGAGTCTTTCGCGCAGTTCAGCTCAGACCTGGACGCCGAGACCCGCCGCCAGCTGGAACACGGCAAGGCCCTGACCGAGATGCTCAAGCAGCCGCTCTATCAGCCCAAGTCCGATGCCGAGCAGGTCGTCATCCTGACGCTGGCCTCCCACGGGATGCTGGACACGCTCCCGCTGGCTGAGCAGCGCGCAAAGGTCAACGCCTTTGTGCGGTCCTTCCACGCCGATGTTTCCGGCGCGATGGATGCCATCGCTTCCACCGGCAAGATCACGCCGGAGCAGGTGGACGCCATCCTGACCGCGTGGAAGACCTATGCGGGAGGGGAGAGCCATGCCGTCCAGTAAGCTGCTCAAGGAGCGGATCGAGAGCATTCAGGATACCATGAAGATCACGAATGCCATGTACCTGATCTCCTCCTCCAAGCTCCGCAAGGCGCGGCAGAACTATCAGAACGTTCTGCCGTATTTCACCCGGATGCGGGACACCATCTCCCGCGTCGTGCCGCATCTGCCGGACGAGCCGGTCCACCCGTTCTTCCATGAGCGGGAAAAGGAAAACCCCATCCGTGCCTATGTCGTGCTGACGGCCGACAAGGGCATGGCGGGTGCCTACAACCAGAACCTGCTCAAGTTCCTGAAAGAGCAGTGCGGCAGCGACCCCAATGCCCGCTTCTACGTCATTGGTCAGACCGGCTACCGCGCCCTGCTCCACAAGGACCCGCGCCTGGTGGAAGAGTTCCACTATGGTGCCACGGCCCCCACGCTGCAGCGCGCCCGCGACATCACGGTGGACGCCATCGACGATTTCAAGTCCGGCAAGCTGGATGAGATCTACCTCATCTACACCAAGATCCAGAACGCGCTGACCAGTGAGCCGGTGATGGAGCGTCTGCTTCCGCTGGACCGTGAGCATCTGAAGCCCGCCCCGAAAGGTCTGGGCGACCCCCGCGGCGAGGTGGAAATGTTCCCGGACGCCAAAACGGTGTTCGAGCAGACGGCCCCCATCTACATGCACGGCATGATCTTTGGTGCCATGACCGAGAGCTTCTGCGCGGAGCAGAGCGCCCGCATGACCGCCATGGATTCGGCCACCAAGAGCGCCAATGATATGATCCACGAGCTTCAGCTCGAATACAACCGCACCCGTCAGGGCTCCATCACCCAGGAGATCACCGAGATCATCGGCGGCGCTGCGGCGGTGCAAAGTAACGAATAACCAGGAACCCTCTCCGTCCGTGCTGGCGCACGGCCACCTCTCCCGAAGGGCGAGGTTTTGAGCAGAATCGTATCACTTGAAAAAGCTCCCCCTTTGGGGGAGCTGGCGAGCGAAGCGAGACTGAGAGGGTTTATACAATCAGTAAGTAAGAGGCAATCGTATGATACAGGGAACTATTATTCGCGTAGCTGGCCCCGTGGTGGACGTCAAGTTCACCGAGGGCAAGCTGCCTGCCCTGCAGGAAGCGCTGACGGTGACCGCTGAGGGCACCGAGCGCACGATGGAAGTGGCGCAGCATGTCAACGAGACGACTGTGCGCTGCATCATGCTTTCTGCCAGCGAAGGTCTTGGCAAGGGGATGGTGGTCACCGCCACCGGCCACGGCCTGAACGCCCCGGTGGGCGAGGGCACCCTGGGCCGCATGTTCGACCCGCTGGGCCGCCCCATCGACGGCAAGGGCCCGGTGGACGAGCTGCCCCATTGGCCCATCCACCGCAAGGCTCCCAGCTTTGCTGAGCAGAAACCTGCAACCGAGATCCTGGAGACCGGCATCAAGGTCATCGACCTGCTGGCTCCCTACGCCAAGGGCGGCAAGATCGGCCTGTTCGGCGGTGCCGGTGTCGGCAAGACCGTTCTGATCCAGGAGCTGATCTATAACATCGCCACCG
>OGHJ01002382.1_pt1 | contig 16030 bp, 6 predicted proteins | sample 1571351 | NCBI WGS metagenome assembly OGHJ01 (sample SAMEA2582037, study PRJEB24529) | metagenome | biome: Human gut stool | place: China | collected 2011 | reverse complement strand
TCCATGACTAATTATTGAGCCTAAGGTCTCAATAATTCCGAGTGCCTGAAACTGAATAGTTTCAGGCACTTTTCTCACAGCGGAAAGTTTCAGTAGATGATTGAATAATTCTAACGAATAAATTTTTTTATATTATAGAATTTATAAGATTTGTAAAAAAGAACAGTTTGTCTATGCTCTCAATAGGAGCCGTTGGCTTCTATTTTTTGCCTCGTAGGGGATTTCCACTAATTAAAGGAATTCTTAATCTAACTATAGTTAGAGCGAAATCGAGGCCTATCGCTCCTATTTTTTTGGTATAGTTAATATGTGATTTTCTGTAAGTGTTCGCAGACAGAAGAAAGCGCTTACAAATTTAATTGTTAATCCTAAGAGGAGGTTTTTATGGGAAAGTCTTTTTTTGAAAAGCGTCCTGTTTTTAGTATTCGTAAGCTCTCAGTTGGAGCTTGTTCTGTTGTGATTGGGATTTCTGCCTTGGGTCTTTCAAGGGTCCATGCGGAAGAAAAGCCAGCCCTCGAAAGTGAACCGACTTCGATTGAGACACCAAGTGTTGTGACGGAAAACTCAGAAGCGGAAGTTCCTGGAGCTGGTGCAAGGGTTTCAGAAGCTCCAGCTGTCATCACCCCTACCAGAGTTGAGGAAAAGCCAGCGCATCAAGGCGAAGGCCAGCCCGTTTCAGCTTCATCTGAGCGTGCTACAGGAACGGAAGAAACAGCTGCTCCAGACCAAAATCGTGTAGCGGAGGATATTGTGCAAGATCGAGAACGTGATTTTAATAAAGATTGGTATTTTAAATTAAATGCAGCTCCTGGTGCAGAAGGGCGTCAAGTGGATGTCAAGGATTGGAAAAAATTAGATCTTCCTCATGACTGGTCTATTTTCTTTGATTTCGATCACAACTCTCCTGCTCAAAATGAAGGGGGGCAATTAAACGGAGGGGATGCTTGGTATCGTAAGACCTTCCGTTTGGACGACAAAGATCTAGATAAGAAGGTCCGCTTGGAATTTGGCGGGGTTTATATGGATTCTAAAGTCTATGTAAACGGACAATTCGTTGGTCATTATCCAAATGGCTACAATGCCTTTTCTTATGATATTACTCCTTATTTGAATGCGGATGGAAGCGAGAACACCATCGCCGTTCATGTGGTCAATCAACAACCAAGTAGCCGTTGGTATTCTGGTAGTGGGATTTACCGGGATGTTAAGCTGAGTGTAACGGACAAGGTTCATTTAGCGCAGTATGGGACTACGATTACGACCCCTCAGTTAGAAAAACAGCAAAATGGGGCAGTAGATACAGTGGTGAAGAGCCGCATTGTCAACCAGGATGATCAAGCCCATAGTATTTATGCGGAATATGAAATTGTCGATCAAAATGGCCAAGTGGTGAGCGAAAAAACGCGCAGTGAAGCGCAAGCTGTTCTAGCAGGTCAAGAGATCAACCTATCTCAAACCTTGCATGTTGAAAAACCAACCCTCTGGGATGTGAAAACGGATCATCCAGCTCTCTATACCTTGTATACGCGGGTTTATCGGGATTCGCAGTTGGTCGATGTGCAAAAGGAACGCTTTGGTTATCGCTATCTGAACTGGACGCCAGAAGGTGGCTTCTTCCTGAATGGGGTGGCGACGAAATTCCACGGGGTATCCCTTCACCATGACCACGGGGCTCTTGGAGCTGAGGAAAATTACAAGGCTGAATACCGTCGTCTCAAACAGATGAAGGACATGGGAGTCAATGCGATTCGGACGACCCACAACCCAGCCAGTGAACAAACCTTGAAAATTGCGGCTGAGTTGGGCTTGATGGTCCAAGAAGAAGCCTTTGATACCTGGTATGGTGGCAAGAAGCAATACGATTACGGTCGTTTCTTTGAAAAGGATGCCACTCACCCAGAAGCTCGGAAAGGCGATACTTGGTCAGATTACGATCTACGGACCATGGTAGAGCGGGACAAGAACAATCCAGCCATTGTCATGTGGTCAATCGGTAATGAAGTCGGTGAAGCAGATGGTTCAGACAAATCTGTCGCAACTGTTCGTCGGTTAGTCAAGACCATCAAGGACGTGGATGCAACCCGTTATGTCACCATGGGAGCTGATAAATTCCGCTTTGGTGATGGCTCAGGAGGCCATGAAAAGGTAGCAGCAGAGCTTGATGCGGTTGGATTTAACTATTCAGAAGCCAACTATGAAAGCTTACGGGCCAAACATCCAAACTGGCTCATTTATGGTTCTGAAACCTCTTCTGCAACGCGGACACGGGGCTCTTACTATCACCCTGAAAGAGAATGGGTAGGAAGCAACCAAGAAGACCGCCATTATGAACAATCAGACTACGGCAATGACCGGGTTGGTTGGGGTCGGACAGCGACCGCCTCTTGGACCTTTGACCGTGATCATGCCGGCTATGCAGGACAATTTATCTGGACCGGTACGGACTATATCGGCGAGCCAACACCATGGCACAACCAAAATGACACACCTGTAAAAAGTTCTTATTTCGGTATTGTCGATACTGCCGGCCTTCCAAAGAATGATTTTTATCTCTACCAAAGTCAATGGGTGTCAGCTGAGAAACATCCAATGGTCCATCTCTTGCCACATTGGAACTGGGACAATCCAGAATTAGCCAATCGTGTCATGGATGAAGAAGGACGGATTCCTGTTCGGACCTTCTCCAATGCCCACAGTGTGGAATTGATTGTCAATGGGGAATCACAAGGAGTCAAGACCTTTACCAAGAAGACTACAGCTGATGGCCGGACCTACCAAGAAGGGGCAAATCCGGATGAACTCTATCTAGAGTGGTTGGTCCCTTATGTACCAGGTAAAGTAGAAGCTATTGCGCGCAACGAAGCAGGAGAAGTGATCGCGAAAGATCAAGTCGAAACAGCCGGCAAGGCTGCGGGTGTTCGTTTGTTGAAAGAAGAACATGCGATCGCAGCGGACGGTAAGGATTTGACCTATATTACCTACGAAATCGTCGATGAAGCAGGTCGTGTGGTGCCAACTGCCAATAATTTGGTGCATTTCCATTTGCATGGACAAGGCCAAATTGTCGGTGTCGATAATGGGGAACAAGCCAGCCGTGAACGCTACAAAGCGCAGGAAGATGGCTCATGGCAACGCAAAGCCTTCAACGGCAAAGGGGTTGTGATTGTCAAATCAACTGAGCAGGCGGGTGCCTTTACTCTGTATGCAGACTCAGATCGCTTGCAATCAGACCAAGTCAGCCTCTTTACAGGTAAGAAGGACCAAGCAGAACGCACTGTATTAGGTGTGGAACCTGTTCGACAAAGTGCTTATCTAGGAGAAAAACCAACCTTACCAAGTAAGGTCAATGTGGTCTATAGCGATGGCAAGGCCCAAGAAGAAGCCGTTGAATGGGATGCGGCAGACTATAGTCGTGTTGGCCAAGTCCGTGTGACAGGTCATGTTCAAGGACGCACGGTCGAAGCTCTGGTCGATGTGATCGGCGTGGAACAAGTCCTTCCAGTCATCAAACAAATCCCACAGGGAGCAGATCTAACGACAGTGGATAAGGCTGTGCAATTAGTCTTTACCGATGGGACCACTGCTCACTATGAGGTCGATCACTGGACCTTGGAAGCTGGTCAAGAAGATCAGTTGTCCACACCAGGAGCACGCTTGAAAGCGACAGGACTCCTAGGCAATGGGGAAACGGTCCAAGCGACACTAGTGGTTGCAGGAGGAGAAGTAGCCAAGGCTAAGAAACCAACGGTTCAGCTAGATGGAGTAGCTCTTCCAAAATTTGGTAGTGGCAACCATACCATTTTCCGTTCCCTCGCTTATGGGCAAGAGCCAGGTCAAGTCACAGCAAGTGCAGAAAATGCCCAAGTGACGGTCCTCCAAGCTAACCGTGAAAATGGTTTGAAAGCTCAAATCTATGTGACTGCTAAGGATACGGGAGCTGTACAGACCTATGTGGTCCAATTCCAAGAAGAAAGTCCACAGATCGAGCGCCTAGAATTGCGTCTGCCAGAAGGACAGGAACTCAAGGAAGACCAAACGGTACCACTTGAAGTCATTGCCCATTACCAAGATGGTAGCCAGGCAAGTCTCCAAGCAGATCAAATCGATGTGAAGACAAGAGCTGGTAGCCGAGGAAAAGCCGTCGCAACCAATAAAGGTTTGGAATTGCGGGAAGCAGGATTGGTTCATTTAGAAGCTAACTTCCAAGGACAAACAGGAGAAGTCACCTTTACCATCACGCCAAATCCAGAAGAAAAGACGGTTGTCAAGGTGCGTCCTGTACGGATCAGTACCGATCGAAACATGTTGCCAGCTCTTCCAGAGACCGTCTTGGTCGAGTATGACAAGGGATTCCCGAAAGAAAAACGCGTGACCTGGGATGCTGTAACCGCAGATCAAGTCAAGGATTACCATAGCTTTACAGTCACCGGTCATGTAGAGGGTGTGGAGAAAGAAGCCCAAGCTCAAGTCACGGTTGAAGGCATTATCGCTGTAGAAGAAGTCAGCACCACCACTCCAGTCGGAGAAAAACCAGCCCTTCCAGAAAGCGTGCGGACCTATCACTCTAATGTTAAGACCTATACTGCTAAGGTGGCATGGGATGCGGTCGATCCGCAACTCTTGGCCCAAGAAGGAGAAGTTGTCCTCTCTGGTCGTGTAGAAGGAACGGCTCTTCCAACACGTCTTCATATTCGTGTTTCCGCAAACACGGTTAAGGGTGCCAACGTTGCAGAGCAATGGACAGGATCTGTCTTGCCACTCGCTTTTGCAAGTGACTCTAACGATGCAGATCCAGTTGCTAAGGTCAATGACAAGGTCATCTCCTTTACCGATGCTCCGGCTAACCGTTGGACCAACTGGGGTCGTAACAATGCGGAAGATTCGGTTGGTATCTTGTTTGGGGATTCTGGTATCTTGACCAAGCGAGCAGTGGACAATCTCCATGTTGGTTTCCACGAAGACCACGGCGTTGGAGCTCCAAGTGAATATGTGATTGAGTACTATACAGGGGAACAAATCCCAACTGTTCCAAGCAATCCAAATCGCGTCAAAGACGAAACAGACCATCCATTTAACAATCCAGCCAACTGGAAAGAAGTCAGCAACCTAACCGTTGAAGAACCGGTAGCAGCTGGCAAGATGAATCATTTCAGTTTTGATAAAGTCGACACCTATGCCGTTCGGATCCGCATGAAGACACCAGAAGGCAAACGTGGTAGCTCTATTTCAGAGATTCAGGTATTTGCCAATAAGGTTGCGGCAGAAGAAAAGAGCCAGGTGACCATTCGTGTCAACGGTGAGGTTTTACCAGGAGTTAATCCAAGTGTGACCGATTACTACATCGATGCGCGTGATCGGGCTTATCCACAAGTGGAAGCGACAGCTAGCCATCACGGTCTTGCAACGGTTGTGCCAAGCGTCCATGAAGGTGAGCCAATCCGTGTCGTCCATAAAGCGGAAGATGGTACTATCTTACAAGAATACCGCCTCCATCTCACAAGTGATGCAGAAAAACTGAAACAAGCTACCCCAGTAGCAGTAGAAGCAGGCAGACGTTTTGTGAAAGTCGGTCAAGATCTGGTTCTACCATCTACAGTAGGTGTCTACTTCAAAGGGGATACAGGCTATGAACGCAAGGAACTGACGGTGGACTGGCAGGCTATCCCAGCTGATGCACTTTCTCATGAAGGCAGCTTCACGTTAGAAGGAAAGGTCCTCGGTTATGATCTGACAGCTCAGCTGACCGTCCGGGTGTCAGAAAAGACAGGAGAAATCCTCTCTGTGAACCGTGACTACAATGCAGAGGATACCAGAGCATTTGCTAGTGAAACCAACGATCTCGATCCAAATCAAATCGACTATATCGATTACATCAATGATGGTGGCTACAACGAGTACTACCGTTGGACCAACTGGAAGAGAGAGCCGGATCAAACAGAAGCCTTTGCTGGTCTCATCTTCAAGAAAAATGGCCAGGTAACAGAGCGATTGGTCAATAAAGTAGCGGTCGACTTCTTTGCAGATCAGGAAACAGGTCTGCCAACGAAAACGGTTCTTGAACGCTACATTGGTCCAGACTTTGATGTTCCGGATGATTATGGCAATCTGAAGAATCTTCCAGATCATCCATTTAACCAGGCCTCTAACTGGGAAGAAATCCCGTATAGCTTGGATTATGCCTTTGAACCGGGCTATATCTCTAACCTCAGCTTCAACGAAACCAGAACCAAAGCCATCCGTTTAAGAATGGTCCGTGATGAAAATCTAAAAGGAATTGGAATCGTTGAATTGAGCGCCTATGCTCCAACAGAAGAGGCCCAGGCAACAACTGATGTTACGATCCAAGTGAATGGCAAAGACCTAGAAGGTTTTAAACCAGATGTGACAGATTATCATCTAGAGTATGAGGGAGACCGTCCAATCGTTTCAGCACAAGGCAAGAATGGGACAGCCGTTACAGTCGTGGATGCTAAAAGTGGCAATGCTCCGATTCTTGTCAAGGTTGTCTCAGAAGATGGCAAGCTCGAAAAAGTATATCAACTTTCTCTCTCCGCAAAAGCACCTACAGGCTCAGCCATTCCTGAAGAAGGGGTTAAGAATCTGGTTCATACCAAACCAGAGTTGGTGATTGAGCCAGAAGAGATGGACTTTGAACGCTTAGAACGTCCAAATGCGGATCTTCCAAAAGGTGAGAAACGTGTGGTTCAAGAAGGTCAAAAAGGCCGCAAATTGCGCTTGGTGGAAGTTTCTCAAGAAAATGGTGTGGAAAGCCGGAAGGAACTAGATGCCTTTGTAGAACTAGATCCAGTGGCAGAGATCACAGAGGTGGGCACGAAAGAGGTACTTCCAGACACTCCACAACCAGAGCCACAGCCACAGCCGCAACCGCAGCCAGAACCACAACCGCTTCCGAACCCAGAGCGCCCTCATGGCTCAGAAGGACCAGTAGCTATCGCAACTCCTCAAGCATCTCTTGAGGTCAAAGCGGTGCGCCAGGAAGGGATAGATGCAGCAGGGAAGGAAGTCGAGAAAGAAACTCAAACACCAGCAGTTTCAGCTGCTCCAGTTTCCGAAGGTAGATTACCAAATACAGGAACGGAAGAAAGCGTCGCAAGCCTCGTTGCTGGAATCCTAGCGGCAGGCCTTGCCAGTGCTGTGCTGGACGATCAGAAAAAAAGAGCCAATAAGGCCAAGTAAAACAGCTAGAGAAACTAGCAAAAAACGGTGAAAAGTTCACAGGTAAAAAGAAGGAGGATGGGGAAGCCCCACCCTCTTTACCTGGTGACATAAAGGAATGGAATATGGGAAAAAGATTAGTTGATCAGAGAAATCAATTTGGCATTCGTAAACTCTCAGTAGGCGTCTGCTCGGTAGTCGTAGCGACTTGTTTTTTAGGAGCTACTACCAGTTACGCAGAGGAACAAGCTGAGAATAATGAACCGCGTGAAGAACGGGTTGAAACAAGCAATGCAGGAGATCAAGGAAAGGAGGAGAAAACTGTGAACGAGCACCAAGAAGAATCAGAACAGCCCTCAGAAGCTACTAGTGAGAAAGAAAATCGCACAGTTGGCCAAGGGACAGAAGCAACCCAACCAGTCGCTTCTCTAGATGAGGAGTCTGAGATTGCGGATTACGGACCGCTTCCAAGCAAGGCCCAAATGCAATACCACCGCGAAGAACTAGCGGCTTTCATCCACTTTGGGATGAATACTTACTACGATCGTGAGTGGGGAGATGGGCAAGAAGATCCTTATTATTTTTATCCAGAGCATCTTGATACCGATCAGTGGATCAAAACCCTGAAGGATACTGGCTTTAAACGGACTATCATGGTTGTTAAGCACCACGATGGCTTCCTCTTGTACCCTTCCAAATACACCGACCATACCATTGCCAAAAGTGGTTGGAAGGATGGAAAAGGTGATGTCCTAGCCGAGGTTTCTGCTTCTGCCAGCAAGTATGACATGGACATGGGGGTCTACCTCTCGCCTTGGGATGCTCACAGCCCACTCTACCATGTGGATACAGAGGACCAATACAACGAATACTATCTCAACCAGCTTAAGGAAATCCTTGAAGATCCAAAATATGGTAATAAGGGTAAGTTCGTAGAAGTCTGGATGGATGGAGCGCGTGGCGATGGGGCTCAAAAAGTCACCTATACCTTTAACAAGTGGTTTGAAGCCATTCGCAAGGCCCAAGGGGATATTGCCATCTTCTCAGCTGAGCCGACCAATGTTCGTTGGATTGGAAATGAAAAGGGGATTGCTGGAGATCCTGTTTGGCAAAAGGTCAATCCAGATAAGATCCGCAACAATCCATCCAACAGCTACCTCAATCACGGGGATCCGGAAGGGAAGCAATACTCAGTGGGAGAAGCCGATGTCTCTATTCGCTCCGGCTGGTTCTACCATGACAATCAAGAGCCTAAGTCCTTGCGTGAATTGATGGACATTTATTTCAAATCGGTCGGCCGTGGAACTCCACTCTTGCTCAATATTCCACCCAACCAAGACGGAAAATTTGCGGAAGCCGATGTGGCCCGTTTGAAAGAATTCCGCCAGACCTTGGACCAACTCTACAGTGTGAACTATGCGGCAGGAGCTTTGGTAGAAGCTGACTCAACACGACGCAACTCTCTCTACAAGGCCAGTCATTTGACAGATGGCGATGAAAAGACCAGTTGGGCACCTGCAGATGATGCCAAGACCGGCTCTTTTGTTCTCGATCTTGGAAAAGAACAGCATTTTGATGTGGTAGAGCTTAAAGAAACCATCGAGAAAGGCCAACGGATTTCTGGCTTCACCATTGATGTGGCTGTGAATGGCCAATGGGTTCCATATGGGGCTGGCTCAACCGTAGGATATCGCCGATTGATCAAAGGGCAACCAGTTGATAGTCGCTATATCCGGGTGTCCATCACCGATGCCCAAGCCACTCCAATCTTGAACGGAGTCTCTGTCTATAAGACACCAGCTAGCATTGAAGAAACCGATGGCTATCCGCTTAGTTTGACTTATCATTCCGACCGGACAGCAGAGCGGGCCAATGGCCAGTGGAATGAAGAGGGAGAAGGCGTTCGAGGCACCTCTATGTGGACCAAAGAAAAGGGAGCTTCGGTGACCTATCAATTTGAGGGCACCAAGGCCTATGTCGTCGCAACTGTCGACCCTGGTCATGGGGAAATGGATGTCTATGTCGATGGACAAAAGCTAGCGACCGTCAATACCCAAAGTCCAAGCCGCAAACGCAGCCAAAAAGTCTATGAAACACCGGATTTGACAGCAGGATCTCACACCTTGACCTTGGTCAATAGCAAGGGAGATGCGATCGCAACGGAAGGGATTTATGCCCTCAATAATCAAGAAAAGGGGCTCTTTGAGTTTGCTCAGCCAACCCTAGCTGTTAAGAAAGGCGACCCAGCGCAAGTCGTTGTCAAGAGAAAAGGTGGCTCTAAAGGAAGTGCCAGTCTGAAATTAATCACAGAACCAGGAACAGGGGTTCATGGCAAGGTCTATAAAGATACCAACGTCACCCTTGAGTTCGCAGATGGCGAGACAGAAAAAACAGTCCAAGTTCCAACCCTTGATTTTGCGGGAAAAGCAACCGACGTCTATGACTTTAAGGTCAAATTGCTCCATCCGGATCAAGGAAGCTTGGTCGGCTTTATTCCAGAACTGACAGTCCAAGTGATGAATGAAGACCAGTTGCCAGAAAATCGCAAAGAAGTGGATGACCAAGATCCGAAACTGCATTACAGTGAGGGTTGGCACCATGAGACGGACAACAAAGACTTTTCAAATGGCACAGAATCTTGGTCGAGCTTTAACCAAGTGACCGATGAGGAAGGCAAGAAACACATTGAAGTGACCATTACCTTTAAGGGCACCGGCGTGGAGGTCCGAGGAGTGGTCGATCCAAGTCATGGTCTCTACAGCGTCACCCTAGATGGAAAAGAAATGGCCTTCGAAGAAGGTCGTGGCCATGATTATGAGATCGACGGCGATCATTATTTCAGTGGCTATGGAGACCAACGCAAGCTCGACCAGAGTTTGGTCAATCTACAAGGTCTAGCAAAAGGCTACCACCAGCTACGCTTGCACTTAGATCCAGCCCTCAATGATCCTCAGTCATCTCGAGCCATCCAGGTAGACCGATTTATCCTCTCAGGGAAAGATAGTCAGTTGCTCAGTCAAGAAGAGCTGCAACAGATCATCAGAGAAGGAGTAGAAAAGATCAAGGCTACTTCTCTGGATCGCTTGAAAGCAGACCTCAAACCGACGGTTCAAGGACAATTGACGGACTTGACTCAGTTGTTGGATCAAGAGCGCCCAGATTTGGTTGCTGCAGCTAATCAAGTGGAAGCCCTTGAAACCATCTTAGAAGATACTCACAATTATGAACCGCTGACGCAGACACGACCAGAAGAAGGTGTTCGGGATTTGATTCTTGAAAAACCAGAACTTCTCATCGAAGCGGAGGAGATTCCATTTGAGAGTCAAACACGTGAGAACAAGGACTTGGCCAAAGGCGAAAGCCGAATCCTTCAAGCAGGGAAGGTGGGACGCCGCTTGAAATTGATCGAGGTTCGACAAGAAGAAGGCAAAGAAATTCGGACAGAAGTCGATGTCTTTGTCGAAGTGGATGCCCAGGACCAGATTACGGAAGTCGGGACGAAGGAAGCGGAAGCAAGTCCGTTGATAGCTGATATGCCGACTCCAACAACACCTGTAACTCCAAGTAAGGAGCAACCAGAAGTTGCGACTCTTTCTCAAGCAGAAGACAAAAGAGAAAAAGAAAGACCAGTTTTCTTCCAACCGAAAACCCCAGAAGCAGTTTCTGTTTTGACTTCAGACCATTCGGAAAAAGAAGTTGTTGAAAGTCCTTCTCTACCATCGGAAGGAAAACTACCTCAAACCGGTACAAAAGAAGGTGGTTTCTTTGCTTGGTTAGGCCTTCTTGGTCTAGGTTTCTTGGGCGGAGGCGCCAAATTCGCTCGTCGCAAAGAGTAGTTCATTCTTTGCATAAGAGGTTAGTTCTCGCTAGCCTCTTTTGCTTTGTATTCTTAAGAGATTCCTATTTCCATAGAGTCTTTGCTTTATTTACAGCCGTAAAAATTGTATAATAGTCAAATAAGGTCAATGATGAGAAGGAACACTCGAAGGCCATTTTTTATGGGCCAAAGAGCAGAGCATCCATCTAGAAAAAAACAAGTCAGAAAGGAGCATCATGGCAAATAAGAACACATCTGATAGCATTGAAGCTTATATCAAGGCCTTGCTGGCTCAAGCTGGCATGGCAGAGCTCAAAAGAAGTGAGTTAGCCGATGTCTTTCAGGTCGTACCCAGTCAGATTAACTATGTTATCAAGACTCGCTTTACCGAGAGCCGAGGCTATATTGTAGAGAGCAAGCGCGGTGGTGGGGGCTATATCCGCATTGGCAAGGTCCAGTTTTCAGATCACCATCAGATGCTCCAAGACTTGGCAGCCAATATTGGAGCGACCATCAGCCAGCAGGTCTTCAATGATATCCTCCAGATGCTCTATGAAGAAAAATTATTGACAAAACGTGAGGCTCAGCTCTTGCTTGCGACGACCTCCGATGAGGTCCTAGGTCGAGATGCTCTCATCCTACGAGCAACGATGCTGAAAAAAATCATTCAACAAGTAGATAGAAAAGGAAATACCGACTAGATGAACTATTCAACAGCACTGTTAGAAAGTATAGAAGCGGCCCAAATACTAGCAGGCCACTATCAGGGGCATACCTTAGATACTTGGCATCTCCTGACGGCTATGGCCAATAATCCCTATAGCGTGGCAGGTTCTGTACTGAACGATTATCCTATGCAGATCGATGAGTTTCAGGATGCGGCGGAGCATATTACAGGCCAAGCTTTTCAAAGCGACAATCGGTATGAAATCTTTCCATTTTCTTATCGGATGGAAGCCATTATGAAACACGCAAGAGAGATTGCCCAGGTCCTTCATGCCAAGACCTTGGGAACAGAGCATGTGCTTCTTTCTCTTCTAGCAGACCGTGGGACCTTGGCGAGCCAAGTCATGGAGTTTGCCGGCTTTGCCTTTACAGAGCAAGACAAGGGAGTTCCTATTGCCTCCCTTCGCAAGAATTTAGAAGACAAGGCAGGCTGGGACAAGAATGATATCAAAGCCATCCGGAGCCTCTATCGGGCCCAAAACCCTAACCGCCAAACCATGGGAAATATGATGGGTATGCCCCCAAGCACCAGTGGAGGTCTTGAAGATTATACTCGTGATTTGACAGAAATGGCGCGTGCAGGCCAGCTTGAGCCTGTAATCGGACGGGATGCAGAGATTTCACGCATGATCCAAATCCTCAGCCGCAAGACGAAGAACAATCCTGTATTGGTGGGAGAAGCAGGGGTCGGAAAAACCGCCCTTGCATTAGGCCTGGCCCAGCGTGTCGCTAGTGGCAATGTTCCAGCTGAAATCGCGCAAATGCGTGTTCTTGAATTGGATCTCATGAATGTCGTTGCTGGGACGCGCTTCCGTGGGGACTTCGAAGAACGGATGAACAATATCATCCAGGACATCGAAGAAGACGGTCACGTGATTCTCTTTATCGATGAACTGCATACTATTATGGGGTCAGGATCCGGTATTGATTCGACCTTAGACGCAGCCAATATTCTAAAACCAGCCCTGGCACGGGGAACCTTGCGTACAGTTGGGGCAACGACCCAAGATGAGTACCAAAAGCATATCGAAAAAGATGCAGCCCTCTCTCGGCGTTTTGCGAAAGTCACCATTGAAGAGCCAAGTGTTGCAGATAGCATCCAAATTCTCCAAGGCTTGAAAGAGACTTATCAGGACCACCATCATGTGACCATTACCGATGAAGCGATCGAAACAGCTGTCAAATATGCCCACCGCTATTTGACTAGTCGTCAATTGCCAGATTCAGCCATTGATCTCTTGGATGAAGCGGCAGCTACCGTACAAAACCGCGATTCCAACGGTCACGTAAAAGAAGAGTTGACCGCCTTGGATCGGGCCTTGATGGATGGCAAGTGGAAGAAAGCAGCCCAGCTCTTAGAAGTAGAGGCCGCTCCCATTGTCTACAAAAAAGAAGTCACTGACCAAGATGTCTTGGTGACCTTGAGCCAATTATCCGGTATTCCAACTCAAAAACTGACCCAAACCGATGCCAAGAAGTACCTAAACTTAGAAGCAGAATTGCATAAGCGCGTGATTGGTCAAGACCAAGCCGTTTCGAGTATCAGTCGGGCTATTCGACGCAATCAATCAGGTATCCGTAGCAATAAACGTCCGATCGGTTCTTTCATGTTCCTAGGACCTACCGGTGTCGGAAAAACAGAGCTAGCCAAAGCTTTGGCGGAAGTTTTGTTTGATGATGAATCGGCCCTCATCCGTTTTGATATGAGTGAGTACATGGAAAAATTCGCGGCGAGTCGCCTCAACGGAGCTCCTCCAGGCTATGTGGGCTACGAAGAAGGAGGCGAGTTGACCGAGAAAGTCCGCAACAAACCATATTCAGTTCTCTTATTTGATGAGGTGGAAAAAGCCCACCCAGATATTTTCAATGTCCTTTTGCAAGTCTTGGATGACGGAGTCTTAACCGATAGCAAAGGCCGGAAGATCGACTTCTCCAATACCATTATCATCATGACCTCAAACCTGGGAGCAACAGCCCTTCGGGATGATAAGACCGTTGGCTTTGGTGCTAAAGATATCCGCTTTGACCAAGCCAGTATGGAAAAACGCATGTTTGAAGAGTTGAAGAAGACCTATCGTCCAGAGTTTATCAACCGGATTGATGAAAAGGTGGTCTTCCATAGCCTCTCAAGCGAGGACATGCAGCAGGTGGTCAAAGTCATGGTCAAACCGCTCATCGCGACCTTGGCCGAACAAGGCATGACCCTCAAATTCCAGCCTTCAGCGCTCAAGTTGCTAGCAACCAAAGGCTACGATCCAGAAATGGGAGCTCGCCCACTGCGTCGTGTCTTGCAGACCGAAGTGGAAGATCAACTAGCAGAGCTATTGCTGAAAGGCCAAGCCCAAGAAGGGCAAACCATCAAGGTTGGAACGACAGCCGGAACGATCAAGTTCGAGATTGTCTAGGAGGACGTCATGACGCTTCAGCGATTAACCCGTATTTCGCTTTTGGCGGCCCTTTGTGTCGCTCTACGTCAGGCTTTTGCCCCTTTCCCAAATGTCCAACCTATTTCGGCCATCTTTTTTCTCTTGGTGATATTTGAAGGGTATAGCTTTGCTTTTCTTGTGATGATGATCACCATGTTTGTCTCCGCCTTTTTCCTGGGGATGAGCCTGATTGTGTTCTTTCAGATTGTCGCCTTTGGCTGTTTGATGCTCATTTGGCGCATCAGTTACAAGTGGTTGCCCTTTGTCCTTCAGATCCTTTTTGTGGGCCTACTGTCCTTTGCTTATGGGGTCTTGATCGATAGTGTTTATGCCTTGATATACCATATTCCTTGGTGGACCTATGCTTTGGTCAATGGTTTTAGTTTTAACCTTGCCCATGCTCTGTCGACGATCATTTTCTATCCCATTATTTATCAAATCTTTAGGAGATTTTATGTTGAAAAAAACCATTTCTAGCTTAATGACCTTACTTGCAGCTCTTCTTTTAGCGAGTTGCGCTTCGTCTCATAGCACAAACCATCAACCAACAGCTTCTAGCACAGAAGTTGCCAAGAAAAACGAAATTTCGATTACGATTAGCGTGACGCCAGAAGGTCAAAAAGCGCAATCGAAAACCTTGAAAGTAGCAGAAGAGAGCAACCTCATGAAAGTGCTCAAAGCCAACTACAAGATTGAAGAAAAAAATGGCATGATCACCTCGATTGACGGTCACAGCCAAGATGAAGCCAAAGGTCTTTACTGGATGTACAAGATCAATGGCGAAATGGCTCCAAAAGGTGCTGCTGAAACCACCGTTAAAAAAGGGGACAAGATCGAATTCTATCAAGAAGTGTATAAATAAGAAAAGCTGGACAGTATGTCCGGCTTTTTTTTGCAAAGTTTAGGAACTTACCTAAAATTTCTTTCAAATTAGAAAAATATTTGAGAAACTATTGACAGCCTCATATAACAGTGTTACAATAATGTTACAAAATATTACAAATGTTACAAAAAAGAGGTTCTGTTATGAAAAACAAAAAAATCATTTCCCTAGCAGCGCTAGCTCTTACAGCTAGTCTTTTCCTAGGAGCTTGTGGCGGGAATAAAGAAGAAAAAACTTCAGAAGCAAGCAGTTCAAAGACCAGTCTGGCTAAACAAACCAGCTCTTCTTCTAAGAAAAAAGTGATCACAAGTAAAGATCCCATTGCCTCTTCATCCTCTGATAGCAAATCAGAAGAAAGTCATACTGTTGGTAGCAAAAATAACCAAGCAGCAGCTAGTCAAACACCAGCTCCAGCTAAAGAAGCGACACCAGCAGCACCCGTAACAAAAGAAACAAAAGAAGTAGCCACTCCAGCAACACCAGCGAAAGCAAAATTGCCAAGTCTAGAAGACGGCCATGCCCAGGCTAAGAAGCAAGCTTCTGCGACGGAGAATGCCCAATACAAGGGAGTCTATTCTGTGGCAGCAGGGGATTTCTCTGCAGCAGCTGGGAATTGGTCTGACAAACGCGACACTGGAGTCACTATTGGCCAAGGTGGTCAAGTGACCATCCAACTTCCTGGGGGCCAACCCGTAGCCTATGGTATCAGCGCTTATAACTATACCTTGGATGATGGTCATTACCATGCTAATCTCTCAGCAGGCGATGGGTCTGCGGCGACTCTAGATATCGTAGTTGGAAAAGATGGCTCTGTATCTAGTGTGACGGTTCTTAAAGACGGTGTTAGCCACTCCCTCACTCGTGAATAAAATTCGAAAGATCTGAAAGGATAAGCTTCTCTTTTCAGATCTTTTTTTGTTGATTTGAAGAAAAATATATTTTTTTATAAAAAACTACTGACAGATAGAAAATATAGTTTAGAATATGTATTTATTTAAAAGC
>OGHJ01002377.1_pt1 | contig 16065 bp, 30 predicted proteins | sample 1571351 | NCBI WGS metagenome assembly OGHJ01 (sample SAMEA2582037, study PRJEB24529) | metagenome | biome: Human gut stool | place: China | collected 2011 | reverse complement strand
CCCCTACTACCGGCGGAAGGGGTGGGAGGTGGTGTCCGACAAAATTTCCTACGTGATCCAGGACTTCCAGCTCCCCAAGGCCCGCCAGGTGCCCGGCTACGTCCGGCGGGTGAAAACCGACAGCGAGGCCCTCAACCAGACCTACGCCCGCTTTGCCCAGCACACCCACGGGGCGGTGCTCCGGGACGAGCTGGCCTGGAATGAGTACTGGCTCTGGGACCCGGACGACATCATGGCGGCCATCTACTACAACGAAACGCCCAATGCCGCCGGCGGCGTGACCGTCACCATCGGCAAGAAGGCAGGAGCGTGAGCGTATGGCGGCACCGGAAGTATCTGGGGGCGAAACCCCGAGAAACAAGGTGGTCTACGCCGGAAAAACGCTCATCGACCTGACCGAGGACACCGTAACACCCGCGACGCTCAAATCCGGCGTGACGGCGCATAACGCGGCGGGCACGAAGATCACCGGAACGTTAGATACCACCCCGCCCAAGGAGTCGGACATCAATTTCTGGGACTACGACGGGACACTGCTTTACAGTTGGACACTCGCCGAGCTGGCGGCGAAGACCGAGCTTCCGCCGCTTCCCTCACACGACGGGCTGATCTGTCAGGGTTGGAACTGGACGCTTGCCGACATCAAGGACGCAGACCGCGAGCTCGATATCGGCGCGCTGTATATTACCGATGACGGCAAGACAAGGATCTATGTCGACGTGGACACCGAAACGTGGGACGATTTTGTGCTCAATTACTGGCAGGGCACAAAAAGCGGCACGACGGTAGACTGGGGCGACGGAACGACCCCGGAAGCAATAAACGACTATTCATACATTGAGCATCGGCATGTGTACGCCTCCAGCGGCTCATACGTGATCACTATGAGCGTCAAAGAGGGTGCGAAGATGTGGCTTGGCAACGGCTCATCTGGTCGAATTCTGATTGCAAACGAAACAAAAGATGGTGGCCGCTGCTCGATGCTGCGGAGTGTTGAGGTCGGTGCAAGGGTAACAACCATAACCGATCAAACATTTCAGTTCTGTAGTCGACTTGAAAGTATCTCTATTCCACAGAATGTGGGAGTTAAAGGATATTTAACATTTAATCAGGCAACGCAGTTGCGTGTGATCGTTATCCAAAGCATTACAAATATATTTAGGACATTTTACGGCTGCACCAACTTACGCGCCATCGCTGGGACTGGTACGATGGACTATACAGATGTATACACCCTAACCAATACGGCTTTGCGGCAATTAAATGCTGCTGTAACGGTCGCCTACATAGTGCCCTCCCTCGAGCGCGTTCACATCAAGGCTGTAAACGGGCAAGCTGGATATTTCTCGTCCTGCCGCTCTTTGTTAGAAGTCACTATCCCAGCGGACGCTACGACGTTTATTGCGGCTGCGTTTCAAGGTGACAATGCGCTGCGCAGAGTAACGTGCCTTGGAGATATTTCGAACGTTTCTGCGCAGGCATTTCAATACTGCTACGCTTTGAGATATGTGGACTTCACGCACTGTACGGCTGTGCCTACGCTGGCCAATGTCAACGCGTTCGATCGGACGCACCCGCAGCTGGAAATCAGGGTTCCTGCATCTCTTGTGGATGCGTGGAAAGCGGCGACAAACTGGAGTTCGTTGGCCGACCATATTGTGGGGGTGTGAGCATGATCGTAAGAGAGCACTACAAAACGCGCGCGGACGGCGTGGAGCTGTACCGGACGTATTCAGATGCGGGCTATCTCATCCGGCAAGCGGAGACGGGCGCAGAGTACGATGAGGCAATTGACATTGATGGCGCGCCGCACACCTACACGGAAACTGGCAAGCTTGTCACAGACAATTTTGACATCGAGACGGCAAGCCCGGAGCAGCTGCGTGAGCGGCTGATCGACACCGAGACGGCGGCGAAAATCTTGCTGGGGGAGGAAACGGCATGACGTACACGGATAGGGCACGAAAAATGCGCCCGTACATCGAACAGGCGGCAAGCGCTTTGGACGATAAAACAGTCAGCCTCGCGCCGGAGCTCCTGGGGACGCTGACCGGCGACGGCAGCCTCGTCAAAGCAGGCACGCGCATCAACTGGCACGGAAAGATTAAAAAAGCCGCCGTCGACCTCTGGGACACCGCGCAGAACACCCCGGACAGCGCACCAACACTCTGGGAGGACGTGCAGTACCGGGACGGATACAGAATCATCCCCGAAGTAATTACCTCCACACTGGCCTTCGCAAAGGGCGAGAAGGGATGGTGGGGAGACAAGCTGTATGAGTCGCTCATGGACGGGAATGTGTTTACCCCGACGGTCGCCCCGACGGCCTGGAAGAAAGTATAGCGCCGCCTCCGGGCGAGAAAGGAGACAGATATGGACGACGGAATTCAGGCGCAGGTCGCAGCGATCGACGCGCGCTGCAAATCCAACCAGCACCGCATCGACGAGCTCGAGGCGGACAACAAGGCGCTTCACCAGTTGGCTACCTCCGTAGAAGTGCTGGCGACGAAGCAGGAGACGATCGAGTCGAACGTGAACGAGATCAAGAACGACGTGAAAGCCCTCAAGGCGCTCCCCGGCAGCCGCTGGGAGGGCTTAATCAAAGCCGTGGTCACGGCGATTGTTTCAGGCTTAGTCGGCTACGCGCTGGCTCTGGCGGGGCTGGGAGGCTAGTATGGCGGACGGGCAGAAAAAGCCGCAGCGGAAGACGAAGGGGCGCATGGCGCGGGAACTGGTCTACTACTGCATTTACGCCCTGACGCTTACGCTCGCGTGGGCAGTGGTCATTAAGACGGTCGCGGTCATCCTCGACCGCCCGTCCGACCTCTCCGACGTGCTGATCTTCGCGGCGGCGGCGTTCGGCGGGGAGCTGCTACTCCTGCTGTGTAAGAGAGTATTTGCAAAACCAAATGACGATGGAGGTACATAATGGATAATATCAAAAAGCGGCTGGGTAATTTACTCAGCGTCAAGAGCCTGGTCACACTGGTCCTGACGGGTGTGTTTGCGTACATGTCTGTAGCCGGTAATATCTCGCAGGACTTTATGACGATCTACGCCGTCATTATCGCGTTTTATTTCGGCAGTCAGTCTCAGAAGCTTCAGGACGCACTCGACGGTAGCAAAAATGCGCAGGAGGGCGAACAGAAATGATGAAAGCATCCGAGCTTGTGCGCAGGCACATTGACGTTGCGAAGAACTACAAGACCGTCTACATGTGGGGCTGCTTCGGCTCCCCTGTAGGCGAGACGATCATTGATGAAAAATCCGCCCAGTATCCGGACTGGTACACCGGCGGCAGAGTCACATATCTGCGCAGCCTCATCGGAAAAGTTGTCTATGGCTTTGACTGCGTGAACCTGACAAAGGGCATTCTTTGGGGCTGGAACGGCAACAAAAACGCCTACTACGGCGGCGCAAGATACGCCTCAAACAGCGTGCCGGATGTCTCCGCCGACGGCATGATCGCAAAGTGTAAGGACGTGTCCACGACCGGATGGGACAAGCTCATTCCCGGCGAGGGCCTCTGGATGCCCGGTCACTGGGGCATGTACATCGGTGACGGTCTGGCGGTCGAATGCACCCCGATCTGGGACAACGGCGCACAGATCACCGCCGTCCAGAACATCGGCACAAAAGCCGGATACCACGCCCGCAATTGGCAGAAGCACGGAAAGCTCCCGTGGGTCGAGTACGACACCGTGAAGGTCGACGAGGCCGTCGAGGAGGCAAAGAAGACCATCCGGCAGAAGGCCGGTCTTACAGACAGCACGATCGATTACCTCGCCGGATACAAGTACGGCGACGATCTTCTCAAAAAGCTCGCAGCAGCGATGAAGTAAGGGGGCTGGGCTATGGCTCCACAAGCCAGATGCAAATTACCGCCGGAGCTTGGCGGACTGATGCGCCGGGATATGGAGACGGTTATTTACCAATCGAATCTCGGCCGCGAAGACGCAAAGATCGCGCAGCTCTACTTTGTGGATAAGCTTCCACAAGTGGACGTTGCTACGGAATTGTATCTTGGCCGTGCCACAGTACAGAGGCGGCTTCCTGACATTATGGCGCGGATGAAAGAAACGTCGAGCAAACTGTATAGCTGAAATAAGCGCCGAGGAATCGGCGCTTATTTTTTTGTATTTTTACAAAAAAGTACTTGACATATAGTGTTTAACACTATATAATAAGGCCATAAGATAAAGCGAGGCGAAAGCCGGGAGGGAACAAACAATGGAAATCAAGAGCATCAATACAAAGAAACTTTACTACGCATCAAATAAACTCAGCTCCATCGAAAGTAGAATTTATGCGGAGGTGGAAACGGCGCACAAGTTTATGTGCGAAGGGTTTATCACGGAAACTGAATTCGCGGCGATCAGAGCAGACCGCGAAAAGAAAATGGCACCGTATAAAGACGGAGCCGATCTGCTGACCCGCTTCGCGAATGCCGTGAACGCGCAGGTTTACATGGACGAAACCGGCGATATCATGGCAGAGATGATGGTTGCGAATTCGGAGCCCGTTGAGAGTTTCGACCTTGAGGCTGTAAAAGCAGCCTTGCGCCGCGCGGCGGACCTCGACGACACCATGCCTTGCTGATTGGAGGTGGAACTATGCAGAGCGATTCGCAGCGCCGCGCCACTGCAAAGTGGCAGGCCGAAAACATGACAAACGTCGCTGCGAGAGTGAGGCGTGAAGTTGCTGAAGAATTTAAGGCAGCAGCGAAAGAGGACGGGACAACACCCAATGAACTCCTGCGTGGGTGGATTGGTAAGTATATAAACAAGGAGGTATCTGATATGAAAACCGAGCAGATTCAGGCGCTGGCGACGATCTTTGCGATTTGCCGCAAGGCCACAAATACACGGAGCCAGAGCGACATTGACAATGCGCAGCGTTTTCCCATTAAGTGGGCGACCATTATGGTCCGCAAGCTCCACGCGATGGGCAAGGCAACGGAAGATATCGACCGCGAAATCGCCGAACAGTACGGCAAAATCGACATCGAAACGTTTACGGCCAACTTTGACAAATGTCTTACACTCGAGCAGCAAGGCGTTTGGAGCATAGCATATTTTAAAGAGATGATGAGATAAGCAAAATTGAGGCACAACTGAGGCACACGAAAATACGAAAAAGCCCATACTGGACACATCAAAGGAGTGTTCGGTATGGGCTTTTCTTATTTCAATCCAAACCCGGAAGGAAAACAAGTCGGAGACTGTACCGTTCGGGCGATTGCGAAGGCGACGGGAAAGAGCTGGGATGAAACATACGTCGGGCTTTGCCTACAGGGTTTGAAAATGGGGGACATGCCGTCGGCGAACAGTGTCTGGGGCGCGTACCTCCGGCAGCAGGGATTTACCCGGAACGTTGTGCCGAACACATGCCCGGACTGCTATACGGTCGAGGAATTCGCAAGAGACCATCCGCGAGGTGGGTATGTACTCGCTCTATCAAGCCACGTCGTGTGCGTAGAGGACGGAAAGTATTTCGATAGCTGGGATTCCGGGAACGAAATCCCACTGTTCTACTGGGAAAAGGAGGATAAATGATGTTCGGACAACAGCCCTATGTGTATCAGCAGCCGATTTACAATCAGCCGCCCATGATGCAGGAACCAATGATGCGTCCACAGTATCAGCCTGCGCCGTCGATGCAGTATCCGACTCCACAACCTCAGCCACAGCAGCCGAGCGGGGGACAGTCCATCATATGGGTTCCGAACGAAAAGGCGGCAAACGAATTTATCGTCGCGCCGAATAACGCCGTCACGCTTTGGGATATGAATGCGCCGGTTGTGTATGTGAAGAAAGCCGATGCAAGCGGCAAACCGGCAATGACAACATATGACCTTGTAGAGCGCTCTACAGCCCATGTGAGCCCCACAGCGCCACAAACAGTTCCTACGGTGGAATACGTGACCCGCAAGGACTTTGACGAACTGGCGGCAAAGGTGGCGGCTCTGAGCGTCAGGCCCGTTAGAAAGGTGAAGGAGGCAGACAATGAATCCTCTGTTTAACGCGCTCGGCGGCGGGCAAATGCCCGGAATGATGGGACAGTTTCAAAATATGATGCGGCAGTTTCAGCAGTTCAAGCAGAGCTTTCAGGGAGACCCGAGGGCGGAGGTTGAGAAGCTGGTGCAGTCTGGGAAAATCTCGCAGCAGCAGTTGAACCAGCTCCAGCAGATGGCTGGACAGTTTCAGCAGTTGATGCAGTAGTTCGGAAACTCCGAACAGCTGAACGGTCAAAATCGTGGCCACGATTGAGATAAATTTCAAAATCTACGAAAGGAGAAAAATATGAGTTTGAACGGTGACGGTATTCCTATGAATATGCCTGTCGTTCCGGCTGGCACGAACAGCGGTAATGGCTGGGGAGGCTTTGGCGGCGATAACGGCTGGTGGATTATTCTGTTCTTCATTGTTCTGATGGGGTGGAATCGGAACGGTTGGGGCGGCAATAATGGCAGCGGCGCTGCGGACAACTATGTTCTTGCAAGTGACTTTGCTACGCTTCAGAGGCAGATTGACAGCGCGGCGTCCACACTCGAGCGTAAGGGCGAAATTACCCAGCAGGGGCTTTGCGACGGATTTTACGCAATGAACACTACGTTGCTGAACGGTTTCGCTGGTGTCAATCAGAATATGAACACTGGCTTCCAGTCCGCCGAGCTTTCCCGTTGCAATCAGCAGGCGGCGCTCATGCAGCAGCTTAACGCGATGCAGATGCAGGCGGCGAACTGCTGTTGCGAGAACCGCGCGGCGATCGCGCAGGTGCGCTATGATATGGCATCGCAGGCTTGCGACACTCGCAACACCGTGCAGAACACGACGCGGGACATCATTGATGCAATGAACTGCGGCTTCCGTAGCATCGACCAGCGTCTGACCGCGCAGGAGATTGCAGCGAAGGACAGCAAGATTGCCGAGCAGAACCAGCAGCTCTTTGCGGCGCAGCTGGCGGCTTCTCAGGCGGCACAGAATAACTACCTTGTGTCCACGCTTCGCCCGAGCCCGAGCCCGGCCTATGTGGTCGCAAATCCGTACTGCTGCAACAGCGGCTATAACTACGGCTGCGGCAACTGCGCTTAACTCCATAACGTAGAGCTTTTTCGTGGACTCACGGAAATGATCGGTTCCTTGCCGATACTCGATCAACGCGGCGGGGCAATCTTCCCGCCGCTATTTTAATTGCCTCGAATTCGAGGCAGAAAGGAATGATTTTATGGCTGAATTTACATCATCCGGGATTCAAACTGTTGCCGCTGGGCAGAACGTCCCTCTAATTTCCACGTCGGCTTGTGGCAAACCGTGTATCGTACACCGTGACGGAAGCGGACTTGTTACGCTTCGTGGGCTTACGCAGCAGTGTAAGGCGAAGTTCCGCGTATCCTTTGGCGCGAATATCGCCGTTCCTACAGGCGGGACAGTCGAAGCTATCACCGCCGCGCTCGCCATCAACGGAGAGGCTTTGAACAGTGCCACAGCGACCGTGACACCGGCTGCTGTTGAGAACTATTTTAACATCTACGTTTCAACATTCGTGGAAGTTCCGCGCGGCTGCTGCCTGACTGTAGCGGCGAAGAACATCAGCGCCCAGGCGATCAACTTCGCGAATAGCAATATGATCGTAGAGCGCGTATCGTGAAAGGAGGATGCAATATGTATGATTTGAGAAACCTTCGGGAAATGCTCTGCAAAGAGCTGGACGAGATCGCCGACAAGCGAGAAATGTCCGCCGGTGACTTGGACGCTATCCAGAAGCTGACGAGTTCCATCAAGAACACCTACAAAATCGAAATGCTCGAGGACGGCGGGTACTCTCGCAGCGGCGAGTGGGAAGCGGATATGCGCGGCACGTATGGGCGCGGCAGCTCTTACCGTGGCAGGCATCGCGATTCTATGGGAAGGTATAGCCGAACAGATGCGCGGGATCATATGCGCTCGACGCTGGAAGACATGATGCGCGACGCGGACGATGATAAGACGCGCGAGGCTATCCGCCGCTGCATGGAGCAGATCGACCGGGCATAAGGGGGGACAGACATGCTGGATGAGGCCGAAATCCGAAAGGAAATAGCACGGCTGGAATACGAAGAATCCAGCTATCCCAACTATGCCAAGTTGGCAGACCTTTACACCATCAGAAATCAGATGCAGGACGGGCAAGGCGGCAGTAAGTTTGTGGGTTACTACTCCGCCGACCCTGCCCCGGCGACCGAAGAACCGAAAACTGTAGGCGAGTACGGGGACAGCGAGTTTTTGCTTGCGGTAGCAGGGAAAGACCCGGCAAAGGCTTGGACAGTCGTTGATGAACTCATGGACACATTATCGCTTGTGAACCGAAAAGTCTATGATTCTGTGCTTCGGAAAATAAAGTCCATGTAGCAAAAAACAGGGGAGTCCCCTCGCATTGTACTTAATTTGTAGCATACAATGTAGCATACGGGAAATGATTTTATGTTACAGAGCGTGTCATAACGTGATTTTTCGCTTTTTGAAAATACGCAGAAAACAGAGTAAAAAGCATAAAAAAGTACCGATTTTAGCTTGAAAACAGCTAAAATCGGTACTTTGGCGCGGAAGGAGAGATTCGAACTCTCGCTCGCTTTTTAGACGACTACTCCCTTAGCAGGGGAGAAAAAACCATTGAAAACACTGGGGAAATTGGCAGTTGTAACATATTTTGTAGCATACATAATTCACTCTGGCGAGTCGTTTTGCAACTGATTTACGGCATCGACCATGCCTTTCATGTCCGGGTGTACGTACCGTTGGGTAGTCGTGATCTTCGTGTGGCGCATGATTTCCTTGATCGTAAACGGGTCGATGTTTTTCATCGCGAGGGCTGTAGCGGTTGTATGGCGGCATGAGTAAGGTGGCAGCTTTTGAACTCCGGCAAGCTCCAAACACTCATAATATCTCTTGTAAAAATTATCTTTGTTTATACAGCAGATATTTCCGACGCGCGATTTGCTTTCTTCGCATAGTTCATGCAGAACCGGCGCAACGAAATCCGGGAAGACCATAGGCGTTTCCTTCCGCTTCTTTGTCTTTATGCCGCCCCGGACGATCTCGTTTTTCTCAAAGTCAATCATGTCCTTCTTGAGCTTCAGAAGCTCACCAGGCATCATGCCTGTATAGATCATCGTGAGGATAAAACCGACAAAATGATCTTTTGCATACGCTTCCCATAGTTTTTTGACGTCGGCGTCGGTAAACGGCTCCGGCGATTTCTCTTCCAATTCCGGAAGCTTTATGTACTTCGCGAGATTCACGGTTGTCTGCTTTTCTGCGATTGCGAGGTTATAACAGTGGGAAAGGACGGTTTTCATATCTTTCCGTGTGTAATAGGTGCTGGCATTGCGGTCAACAATGTCCTGTATCTGCGCGATGGTAAGCGTATCAATTTCGCAGTCGGCAATTTCTTTCATGCGCGAAAAAGCCTTCTCTGCGGCACCCTGACGGTCAGCCGACAAGGATAAATAATCCCCACGCAGATACGTTTTGTAGTATTCCCTGAGTGTAGGGCTGCGCTGCTCTTCCTTCGGCGGGTTGGCAGCATATTGGAGGGCAGCGCGTTTTGATGTGAAACCGCCCTTCGTCTTCATCTTTTGATGGAGCTTGTCGTTTTCGTCAAGATACGTTCTTTCAGTCCACCGAGCAGTCCACGTCTTGCCGCGCTGGTATGCGTTTCCCTGCCCGTTTCCGCGCGTCCGATTGCGCTGCGCTTCCTGTTTTTTACCGCACCAGCAGCAGTAGGGCGCGCCGTCGGGGATTTCTTTTTTACACTTTATGCACTCCATGTTTCCCTCCACGTTCTTTTCGGATTGCATAGAAAGTAATTGCCGAAGCAAGCGCTGAACCTACAATCAGGGCAATGCAAACCCATGCAGCTACGGACAAATCTCCATCGCGAACGAGACCTATGCTCCGGATCTGCGCATCCGTCACAAGGCAGGCAATCAGTGAAAAGGAGAGCAGCATACAAAACAGGGCGAGGACGTAACACATTGTATGTGTAGACCTTATCTGTGCGCTCTGCGCGGCTGCTGTTGCCTCCAACTTGGCGTTTTCAATCTCGACATGATGAATCTGCTCGGTCAGTTCTTCCGGGCTTTCTGCGGGTTTGACAAGCCCGCACAGCTCATCCAGCGACAGCCCGAGAACGAGGCATAGCGCGGCAGAATTGTACAGTTTCGGGTCTTGCTGTGTTCCTGCGCAGAGCTTCGTCACAGCCGATCTGGAAACGCCGGATTCTTCGACAAGCCTGTCGATGGTGTAATGCTGATCTTCCTTCGCCCGCTTTATGTTCCTCTGATATGCAGAAAGATATGGGGCGAGTTCCTGAATCGCCGACATGATATACCTCCATTTTCAAATATATTTCGCTGATTTTTCCGCCACGGGTATGGTTTTACCAATTTAATGGTAGACATTTCTACCGCTTTTGCTATGCTGGTTACAGGCGCGTGAGAAAGCCCCACCGCCGGGGGAGCGACGGTGGGGCGATCTTAAACATTCCATTATACAAAATAGTCTGTCCCATAATTGCCGCTTACGAGGGTTGCCGGACGAAGAAAATGCAAGGTGTTCTTTGTAGAAGATTCCAAATTGAAATTATTGAACGAACGTTCTAAAATATGGAGGTACACCAAATGCAGAGCATCAATATTCGCTTTGAAAACGGGAAAGTAAACATCATCGTAGACGGGGCGCTTTTCAAAGACGTCCACAGTCTAAGCCTGGACTACATCAAGGGCGCACCTATGCTCTTTGCCTGCGTCTCAGATGTAGGCGAGACACGGGAGCAGTGGCAGAACTCTAAGTTTATGAGTTAGACGTAATAAGGATTCGGCTTCAGCAAGATTGCGATAGTGTCAATGACCCATCCAATCCCGCACAACCCAAGTGTAAAGAGATACAGGATTCCTGTTCCAACTTTGCCCTCATAGAATTTATGCGCACCGATCATACCGAAGAAAAGGCAAAGGAAGAATGAAACCCATTTGTTCTTCGGACGACCATACCCGCGGATAGTATTCACGTTCGCATTTGTGTTCGTGTTATTGATTACGACGTTCGGCTGCGCGGACTTTAATTCTTCAACTTGCTTTCCACATTTCGGGCAAATCACGCAGTCCTTGTCGATGATCGCACCACAAAATTTGCAAAACTTTTGATTTTCGGTTAGAACGGGTCTTTCTACAGTGTCCATCTTATTTTCCTCTTTTCTATTTTTGGGTGTAAACATTGCGCTATAATATTATTTAGGGTGGCAGCCTCCGCAAGGTAAATACCCAGAGTTCTGTGCATCTTCTGCACTATCAAACCAGATTTCATTCTCTGGGAGGATTTCCTTCGCGAAGCGGCAACCCGGATTGTGGTATTTATCCGAGTCAATACTTCCAACGTATACGCCGGATGATTTTGGTGACGTTGTTTCTGCAACTGGCTCAGATACCGGGGAAGCAATAGCTTCCGAAACAGGCTGCTCGGTTGGTTCGGATGCTTCAATCGGGTCGGCGGGTTCAGTAGTGGCAATATCGGATTCAATCGGTTCGGAATCGGCATCGGCGGAATCGCTTGTGGATGTTTGCACAGGCTCCATCGGAGCGGGAGTTTCTGGCATCTCTTCGATTGCCTCAGCGGAAGACTTCGATTCGCTGGGAGTATCAGCACTTGGCGCTTCTGCCGTTTTGGGTGCAATGAGTGCCGCAAATACCAAAACGCAGAATGATATCAAAATACATTTCCAATATGTTTTTCTGTGAGGACGTAAACGCTTGATGAACAGTAAAATGATAAGCACCGATAGTGCGCATGAAGATATCAAAGCCAATGTTACAGATATGAATTCCAAAGGCACCACACCTTTTTCTAAAATCACTATAATTTTAGCATCAAATCCCGACACAGGCAACGAAATCATGCACGAAAAAGCAACCTAAAATTTGACGGAAATGGAGAAAATTATGGATGAGAAAAAGAATTCGACAAAAAATGACGTTATCCGACTCCTAGAAAAGGCAACGCTGGAACAAATCGATCTCGTATGGAGATTCCTTCATGCAATGGTTACATAACAAAAAATGAATCCCAGGACGGTTATTCGTCCTGGGACATTTTTTTTGCAATTTCGGCCAAAAGCTTCCATTCGTCGACATCAAGCTTACTGATGATTGAGATGAATCTTTTTCTTGGTGCGTCGTCTGGGTCTCGCATGACGAGCCCCATGAATTCAGAAATTTCTTGGTTTCTTGTCAGTTTTTGCAGCATGTTGCCTTCACCGGTTCGAAGCCATTCTTCGCTTACATTAAATTCCTTACAAATTAGCCGCAAAAATGGTTCGTTCGGTTCAGTCTTTTCACCCTCAAGGTTCGTAATTACGCCGCGTGTTGTTCCGAGACGCTCTGCAAAAGCGGTTTGAGACAACCCGGAGTTTTTACGGACGGCTTTGATACGTTCGTTAATGTTCATTTTAGTGTACCTCCTGCAATTATTATACACGATATAAATGTATTGTCAAGACAAAAATAAATTATAAAAAATGATAAAGTGTATTGACAAAACAAAAACGTGGTGCTATACTGTAGTCACAATACAAAACACGGCGAAATGATGTCGTAAGAAAGCGGGGTGACACAATGCCGGAAGAAGTAAAGCAGGCGCTTGAGAATCTGAGCAAGAGCGCTGACAAACTTACGCCGGAGCAGCTGCGGCGGCTCGGTGATATCGCATATGGCATGAGCCTTGTAAAAGAGGCTCAGACGGAAAAGGAGGACGTATGAAAAACACAAAGCCCAGCAACACAGAAGAAATGCTCGAAAAGCAGTTGCAGCTGCTTTTCGAGCATAGCCAGAAACCAGACATCAGCCCGGAATCCCTTGCAGAATTGACAAATCAGATGGTCAACGTTGCAAAATATCTCGATTTTGGGCGTTAAACCATCCGCTGGTCTTCTTTTCCCGATGCAGCTTCGAGATTTCGTAATAAGCGTTCAAATACAGTTCGTAAATCTCTGACGGGCTTTTGCCAGTGAGGTCTTGCCGTTCAACATACAGATATGCGGTTGCCTCAACAGCATCTTTTGGGAAAGAATTCAGTTCAACACTATCAGCCACTTAGTTCACCTCCTTTCAGCTGAATCATAACACAGCGCGGCGGAAGGTGCAACCAATGAGACCGAGACAGCATGAATCACATAGGCAAGTGTGGTAGTGCTTGCGGTAATACCACGGTATTACCTTTAGGAAATGGAAATGGAAATGGAATAGATAGTATTTCTGAATAATTATTAAACAGAAATGGAGGGGATAACGATGGCAACTCAAAATCTAGCGGCGCTGATGTCTTCGGAATCGGACATGATCAACGCGGACGTTGCGGCAAAGATTCTCGGTTGTAGCCCGCAGCGTCTGCGGATGATGGCGCGGGAGAGGCCGGAGCTGCTTGGCTTCCCGGTATGTTGCCCGACCCCGAGTCGGGTAAAAATCCCGAGAATCCCATTTATGCGCTTCCTCGGATTGGAGGTAGACGCATGAAAGGCTTCTCCAAAGACTACTGTAAGAACAAACGAAAAGGAAGGAAACGCAAATGAAAGTCAGATTAACATTTTTGGAGCCTGTGCTTGGCACGTGGCCGAGCAATGAGAACGTGGCGCGGGATTTCATCGCGTCGAAAGCGCCAGACGCTTCTACCATCGAAGACGAGATCGCGGCTTTGGGCGCGGACGTGGTAGCCGACAAGGGAATGACGGTGTTCCCCCGCGCGAATGGGTGCCCTGTCTTGTATGACTACCAGATCAAGGGGTTCTTCAAGGACGCTTGCGGTATGCTGACAAGAGTCAAGAGCACGAAAAGCTCGAGCTTGAAAGCTTACAAGAAGATCATCGACGGTTTGATTTTCGTCGAGCCGCGGCACATCCCAATTCAGGTCAGCGGCGAGATCGGCGAATGCCAGCGGCCTTTGAGAGCACCGACCCCGCAGGGCGAGCGTGTGGCGCTTGCGAACTCGGAGGAGATTCCGGCGGGCAGCACGATCGAGTTTGAAATTACGATGCTGGATGAAAAGGCGCACAAGGATATCGTCCTGGAATGGCTGGATTACGGACGGCTTAGAGGCATTGGCCAGTGGCGGAACTCCGGGAAAGGACGGTTCACCTACGAAGTGCTCGATTAAGTGCGAGGGCACGGCTGGGTCTGGCAACGACAGGCAAAGGCGTAGCCGCGCGGGGCTCTGAGCGGCACAGCAACGGAAAAGCAAAGCAGTGCAATGAGCCGCAACGGGGGCAACACGATTCACAGCGAAGGCATCGATAAGCTACGAGCGCAGAGGAGAAGCCGCGAAAGGCGCAGAGGAGCAACGGATAGGCGTGGAACCGCATAGTTTCGCGAGGGAGAGGCATGGCTCCGATCGGCGAGGACAGGCATTGAACGGCAACGGAAATGTGCGGCAAAGCGTAGCGATGGCGTGGCATTGACTGCTCCGCATAGCAAAGGCTTTGGTATGCAATTCGTGGCAACGGCGTAGTAACGCGCGCTTTGCTTCGACAGGCAAAGGCAATGTAAAGCCCAGCAATGCGTAGCGGCGGCAGGGCTGCGAAGGGCTCAGAGACGCAAGGGCTATGCAGCAAACAGAAAAGCCCCACTCGGCAAGGAAGATTATTTAAGGAGGATGAAATGAAAATTACAAAGGAGCTCCTGCGGGAGAAAGGCGCATGTGCAGCCGGATACAGGGATTTTCTGAAAGAATTCCCGAAAGAAAAGTATCCGGATGGCGTAGAGTATCAGGATTTGCTGGACTGCTGCGCGGAGAAGGGTTTCAGCTACGGGTCATGGCTACTTTCCGTATTCGGCAGGACGGATGATGTCCGGAAGGTCGACGGCGATCTGATCACTGAAAAATCAATCATTTTTGCTGGACGGCTAGAAGTTTCCGGAAGCATCGAGGCAGGCGAAGGCATCGAGGCAGGCTGTGGCATCAAAGCAGGCCGGGGCGTCAAAGCAGGCTGTGGCATCAAAGCAGGCTGTGGCATCGAGGCAGGCTGTGGCATCGAGGCAGGCGAAGGCATCGAGGCAGGCTGTAAGTTCGGCATTTACGCAGGCCTCCGCGTGAGAATCACAAGCGAATACAGAAAAATTATCGCGAAGACCAAGCCGGAGAATATCATGTGCGGCGAATTTGTGGAGGCAGAGAATGAGTGACGTTGAGATTATCACGGAGTTAAACCACAGGGCGGCGCGGGAGCGCGAGCTTGGCGAAAGGTGGGACGAGATCGTGCGGCTTCGCAAGCGGCAAAAGAGCCTGATGAAGATCGCGGAAACAGCCTGCTTCTCCGTGGCGTGTATGCTGCTGGGCGGTACGGCGGTTATGCTGGGCTTCGGCCTGTTCCGGGCGGCGGTCACGCTTGGAGGAGCGGCGGCGTGCTTCTTCGTCGGCGCGGTGCTTACGGGGGCATGATATGGAGCATCCTTGTGAGAGCTGCACGAAGGGACGCGGGGAGAATTGCATGTGCAACAGATGGCGGGAGTGGTTCCGTTACACATGCGCAAATCCGCCAGAAGCGCCGCAGGAGCAGAAGGTCACGTACCGCGATATCGTGTTCTGGACGGTGTTTACAGAAGCGTGGAGGTGAGCATGAAGCAGACGGAGAGAATCCTGCAATATATGCGCGACTTCGGAAGCATTACGCAGCTGGAAGCGATTCGGGACATCAGCTGTATGCGTCTGGGGGCGAGAATTTTTGATCTCAAGCGCGAGGGTTACGCGATCAAGAAGGAAATGGAAACGAGCAAGAACCGGTATGGCGAGGATACGAGCTATGCCAGATACAGGTTGGTGGAATGATGGAAGACAGACAGCAAGCGCCGTGCATGTACGATGTGTTCGGCAATGAGATCTATGAGGGCGGCGAGTATTGGGTCGGAGACGAAGGGAACATGGCTGATCTGACAGACAGAGAGGACCGTGACCCGAACAACCAGATTATCGCTGTTCTGGTAGAAACACTTGGCACAAGGCACATTTTGGAGGAACTTGGCTATGAAAAAAGGACGTTCCG
>OGHJ01002369.1_pt1 | contig 16150 bp, 13 predicted proteins | sample 1571351 | NCBI WGS metagenome assembly OGHJ01 (sample SAMEA2582037, study PRJEB24529) | metagenome | biome: Human gut stool | place: China | collected 2011 | reverse complement strand
CGATGGTAGTGTGGGGTCTCCCCATGCGAGAGTAGGGAACTGCCAGGCATCAAATCAAGCGAAAGGCCATCCGTCAGGATGGCCTTTTTGCGTTGGTGAAAAAAATGCCTGATGCGACGCTGCGCGTCTTATACTCCCACATATGCCAGATTCAGCAACGGATGCGGTTTCCCCAACTTGCCTACTTCCATACGTGTCCTCCTTACCAGAAATTTATCCTTAAGCTCCTCAATAACCATTTTCCTGCTAACTAAATTCATGGTTAAGGTTGCATAATGATACGCAACAAATGTATAACATTTTCTTTACCAAAAGAAATAAACAAAAGCGACCAACAAAAGCATCGGATTACGGCAGGAGACATAATGGCATGGCTGAAAGTACTGTAACGGCAGACAGCAAACTGACAAGTAGTGATACTCGTCGCCGCATTTGGGCGATTGTGGGGGCCTCTTCAGGTAATCTGGTCGAGTGGTTCGATTTCTATGTCTACTCGTTCTGTTCACTCTACTTCGCCCACATTTTCTTCCCTTCCGGGAACACGACGACTCAACTACTACAAACAGCAGGTGTTTTTGCTGCGGGATTCCTGATGCGCCCAATAGGCGGTTGGCTATTTGGCCGCATAGCCGATAAACATGGTCGCAAAAAATCGATGCTGTTATCGGTGTGTATGATGTGTTTCGGATCGCTGGTTATCGCCTGCCTCCCAGGTTATGAAACTATAGGTACGTGGGCTCCGGCATTATTGCTTCTCGCTCGTTTATTTCAGGGATTATCCGTTGGCGGAGAATATGGCACCAGCGCCACCTATATGAGTGAAGTTGCCGTTGAAGGGCGCAAAGGTTTTTACGCATCATTTCAGTATGTGACGTTGATCGGCGGACAACTGCTAGCCCTACTGGTTGTCGTGGTTTTACAACACACCATGGAAGACGCTGCACTCAGAGAGTGGGGATGGCGTATTCCTTTCGCGTTAGGAGCTGTGTTAGCTGTTGTGGCGTTGTGGTTACGTCGTCAGTTAGATGAAACTTCGCAACAAGAAACGCGCGCTTTAAAAGAAGCTGGATCTCTGAAAGGATTATGGCGCAATCGCCGTGCATTCATCATGGTTCTCGGTTTTACCGCTGCGGGCTCCCTTTGTTTCTATACCTTCACTACTTATATGCAGAAGTATCTGGTAAATACTGCGGGAATGCATGCCAACGTGGCGAGTGGCATTATGACTGCCGCATTGTTTGTATTCATGCTTATTCAACCACTCATTGGCGCGCTGTCGGATAAGATTGGTCGCCGTACCTCAATGTTATGTTTCGGTTCGCTGGCAGCCATTTTTACCGTTCCTATTCTCTCAGCATTGCAAAACGTTTCCTCGCCTTATGCCGCTTTTGGTCTGGTGATGTGTGCCCTGCTGATAGTGAGTTTTTATACATCAATCAGTGGAATACTGAAGGCTGAGATGTTCCCGGCACAGGTTCGCGCATTAGGCGTTGGTCTGTCATATGCGGTCGCTAATGCTATATTTGGTGGTTCGGCGGAGTACGTAGCGTTGTCGCTGAAATCAATAGGAATAGAAACAGCCTTCTTCTGGTATGTGACCTTGATGGCCGTGGTGGCGTTTCTGGTTTCTTTGATGCTACATCGCAAAGGGAAGGGGATGCGTCTTTAGTGACGGGTCAGTTGCCAGACGGTATAGCCGGTGCTTGCACCGGCGACATCCCAGGCCAAATCCTTCCAGCTCCAGCCGCTCCCTTCGGGGCGGCTATCCCAAAGCTCTTTTGACGCCCCCAAACTGACAGAGAACATCAATCCAAACATGGCACTGTGATCCCGGCTCATCCCCTGATGCTGTGAATATTCATTTCCGGCGGCGGAAAGCATCGCCGAGGCGATAAAGTGTTGAGCTTTATCCTGCCCGCTCCAGCTATCGTTAGCCATATGGCTGCATCCAGAAAGTAACAATAGCGAACAGACAAAAAGAATACGCAAAACGTGGCCTCCAAAAAACAAACCCCGTACAGGACGGGGTTGTGATTACAGGATTCGGCTAATTAATCGGTCGATGCGGATACGGCGCAAACGGCGGATGAGTTTACGAACCTTCACCGGATAATCGGCAATACTTTGCAGATCGCGATAGTGCTTAACGATGGTGGTATGCTCGCGGATCAGCTCCAGTTCTTTCTCTCGCTGCGGCGCAAGCTCCAGTTGTGGATCGTGGATCAAAATGGCGTTTTCCAGATCCAGACGCCAGGCGCGCGGGTTCAGGTTATTACCGGTGATCAACATCCACTTATCATCAACCCACATCCCTTTCAGGTGATAGGTGTTGTCGTCATCTTTCCATAACCGAACCACTAACTGGTCAGTATTGACGTAATACTGCAAACGGCTCAGGAAACGACGCAGATTGATCTCATAGAGATAAGGCAATGCGCCAATTATCTTGAAAGGTTCATCTTCCGGAATGTAGAAGTCGTTCGCGGTTTTATCACCAACAATAATTTCGACCTTTTTCCCTTCGCGCAGCAACTGGATAATATTGCGCACAAGGATTGCTGGCAGGTTGAAGTATGGCGTACAGATGGTTAGTTTCTGCTCGGCACAAGGCATAAGATGGAAAATGGTCTTGTTCAACAGACTCGATTTCCCCAGCCCCACTAGCGGCGTTACGGAAAGCTGATCGTTGTCGGCATCGCCCTGGAAATGATAAGCGGCATCACGCAGCTCCTGGCGGAACAGACGAATATCGTTCTTGATTTCCGGGCTTTTTGGCCGATTAACATCATCCAGACGATTAACGCCGCGGCCATTCATAATATTCTGTGTAACCCATTCAAACATAATGTCTGACATCTTACGGTTACGGATAAGATGATAACGGTCGTAGCGATATTTATCGTGCTGATGCAGGTAAACATCGTTCAGGCTGGCACCGCTATAAAGTACGCTATCGTCGATGATAAAGCCTTTAAAGTGCAGAACACCAAGGGCTTCACGGGTATTGATTGGAACGCCATAAACCGGAACATCTACGCCCGGATTTTCCTGCGCCATGCGGCAGTACCAGTCAGCGTTAGTGTTAGATGCCGCAGCGCCAATGCGTCCACGTTGTGCACGATGCCAGTCGACCAGCACCCGCACATCCAGTTCCGGACGCTGCCTTTTAGCTTCATACAACGCGTTCAGAATGCCTTTGCCACCGTCATCCTGTTCGAGATACAGGGCGACAATGCAAATGCGCTGCTTCGCGCTGGCTATTTTTTCCAGCAGCGTCTCCCGGAAGTCGGCGGGAGCGTAAAAGAAATCGACATCATCAACTGATTGAGAAATCTTGGGTAGTTGGGCAAGGTGTTGTTGATGTTTATTACGCTTAAATTTTGACAACATCACAGTGCATTTCTTCTCTGTTCATTGAAGGGTCCTCTGTGCAATGCAGACGACATAAGCGGGCAATAATAACACCAGTCCCGATTAAGTGGTCAACATTTCCAGTACCTTACTCATGATTCCTCGCGTTGGGCAAGATTTAGCGTAAGCCCAACGATCCCCTCTTCGAGCTGGATATCAACGTTAAACCCGAGCTTGCGGGCCAGCGCCACCATGCCACGATTGTTTGGCATCGTAATACCATTCAGACGTTGTAGTCCGTGATCTCGCGTATAGGTAATCAACTTTTCCATTAAGCGTCGACCTAAGCCTAACCCTTTGAGATCCGAGCGAACCAGCACGGCAAATTCGGCATCGATGTTATCAGGGTCGGAGATCGCACGTGTGACGCCGAGGATCTCTTCCGTTTGATCAATACGTCGTACCGCTACAAACGCCATTTCCCGATCGTAGTCGATCTGCGTCATGTTGGCTAAATCTTCATGGGTAAATTCGTTGATCTCGCTAAAGTAGCGGTAATAAAGATCTTCTTTGGTGACTCGCGAAATGAATTGCTGAAGTTGTGGCTCATCTTCTGGCAAAATCGGGCGGAACAAGCAGCGTTCACCGTTTTTCAATTCTACCCATTCTTCCAGCTGATGCGGATAAGGGCGCACTGCCAGCCGACTCTCGTTATCGCCTTCAAACGGCGCGATATCCAGCGTGACATCCAGCGCGGTAAATTCACTGCCAGAAGCCAGCAAAGGATGAATATCCAGACGCTGAATTTCCGGGCAATCGACAATCAAGTTGGAAACCTGCACCAGAAGCTGGCTCAAGCCTGCAACATCCAATGGGCGTAGCGCACTGCGCGCACGAATCTTTTTACTTTTGATCCCCTGAATAACCAGATAGCGGGCCAGGTTCATATTCAGCGGCGGCAGTGCGACGACGGCTTGATCTTCAGGACGCCACTCCACACCGCCTTCACCCAGCATGATCAACGGCCCAAAAACCGGATCGTGCTCAACCACAACCCGCAACTCCTGAGCGCCAGCACGGTTAGCCATACTTTGCACCAACAGGCCGTGGACCCGCGCCTGCGGCCAGGTCATTTTTACGCGATCGAAAATAGCGTTTGCCGCTTGCTGGACTTCATTGGCTGTACGCAGGTACAGCATGACACCCTGAACTTCCGATTTATGCGGAATATCCGGCGAGCGTAATTTCAGCGCCACCGGATAACCAATCTGTTCAGCAATATGTACCGCTTCGGTGCTATCGCTGGCAATCCAGGTAGGGAGCGTGTTCATGCCATACGCTTGCAGGATGGGCTGAACTTCATGGGTATCGAGCGACGTAGCCCCTTCGGCAATCGCCTGTTGCAACAGAAGATGCGCTTCTGCGGTATTGGAAGTCAGATTGCTGGGCAACGCCGGCGTTTCGCGTAGTTGCTTCTGATTACGCCGGTACTCCACCATATGCATAAAAGCAGTGATGGTTCCTTCCGGGGTACGGTAGGTCGGCAGCCCGGCTTCGCTGAATAAACGTCGTGCCTCTTGCGAGGAGTGCTCGCCACACCAGTTCGTCAGCAAAGAGACATATTTGCTGCGGGGATGATGCTTTACCGCTTCAATTAATACTTGCGCGCTTTCTGTTGCGGGAGCAGCGGCGCTGGGCGAATGAATAACCATCAGCGCATCAAAATCCTGGCTGTGGAGCAGAATGTCCAGCGTTTTGACATAATGCTCGCTGCTGGCGTCATCGCGCAGATCGAGCGGGTTAGAGACTGCCACATGTTCTGGCAATGCATCGCGCAATTTCTGGCAGGTTTCTTCGCTTAGCGTTGCCAGCTTGCCATTGCGTGACCATAAGGCATCCAGCGCCAGCGCGGCAGGCGCAGCACCGTTGCTGATAATCATCAACCGGTCGCCACGCAGCGGGCGCATATGGCTAAGGGTTTCCACCGCCGAAAACAGTTCGTGGGTATCCTGTACCCGCAACAAACCGGCACGCTGAATAGCCGCATCCCACGCCGGATCCATTCCTGCCGTGGTGTTCAACAGACGTTGAGCCGCCGGGCTACGTCCGCTTTTAATCACCAGAATCGGTTTATTGCGCGAGGCACTACGGGCCGCCGAAACAAAGCGTCGCGCGTCGCTTAACTGTTCGAGATAGAGCAGGATGGCGCTGGTTTTACTGTCGCGCGCCAGATAGTCGAGCAATTCATCAACGTCGATATCCAGGCTGTCGCCGAGCGCAATAAAGTAGGAAAAGCCCATCTCACGCTGTTGCGCCCAGTCGAGGATGGTGTTGGAGACGGCAGCCGATTGTGAAATAAACGCCAGCTTGCCGCGTTTAATCGGCACAGGCGAAAAGCTGGCATTCAGACCTTGCCAGGGAGCCAGTAAACCCAGACTGTTTGGTCCAAGCAGGCGCATGTTATGGCGCAGGGCGCAGGCGCGGAGATCTTCGTGTTGCGATGCCGGGGCGGAAAGAATAATGCAGGTTTTACAGCCTTTCTCGCCGAGCTCTTCCAGAAGAGCAAGATTACGGCTGGCATTGGTACATAAAACCGCAAGGTCGGGTGTAAAGGGCAAGCTGGCAATATCCGGCCAGGCCAACACACCCAACACCGCTTTCCAGGCTGGCGTCACCGGGAGTACCGGTCCGTTAAAGCCTCCCGCCAGCAGGTTACGCATCATCAGGTAACCTGCGCGATTGGGTTTCATCGACGCGCCAATTACCGCTATCGATTTTGGTCGCAGTAGTGCTTCCAGTCCTCGCTGACTCATACCGGTCTCCCGCAGAAGTGACCGAATGATTTTAAACGCTTTCTAACTGTTCTGCTGTGATGCTACCCAGATGTTGCGTTTTTCCTGCCAGATAGCGTGTTTTAAAGCGGGTAAAATGCTCGCCTAACCCTGCCGCCGCCCCGGTATCGCCGGCCATATCTAACAGTGCGATGGCTACCTCGGCAGTACAATATTGGCCTTCAGCCTGGGCTTCACGCAGGCGATAGGCAGAAAGCCGGGAAAGATCGACGGAAATGACGGGAAGATTATCCAGATACGGACTTTTACGAAACATCTTGCGAGCTTCCGGCCAGGTACCATCGAGCATGATAAACAGCGGTGGCTTACCGGCAGGTGGTGTGAAGATCACTTCCCGTTGCTCATCAGCATACGAAGCGGGAAAGACCACCATTGGCTGATAGTCCGGGTTTTGCACCAACTCCAGCAAATCCTGCGAGGGTTCGGTACGCGACCATTGAAACGCAACGGTATCAGGCAAAATATCAGCAATGAGACGCCCGGTATTACTGGGCTTCATTGGCTCGGTGTCGAACATCAGCAAACAGAAGCGACTTTTTGCTTGTGCTGGGGTAATTGTCGAACAGAGACATAATTTCTCTGGCAAAAGACAGCGTTGGCAGCGACGAACGCGATTACCGCGGGCAAGAAAAGGACGTGTTGCGCGCGCAATACGCTCGGCGCGTAACTGGAGAACAGCGTTTTCGGTCATAAGAGAGCGTCGAAAAAACGCCATTGTCGCAGAGGAGAAAACGGGGCACAAGATGCGCCCCGGTAAGATTAAAGAGATTCGTTCAGCCAGCTATCGAACGGCGCTTTCGGTACTGCGCCATTAAGCATGTCGACAACCTGACCGTTTTTGAAAATCATGATCGTCGGTATACTACGAATTCCAAAGCGACTGCTCAATTCACGTTCAGCTTCGGTATTCACTTTCACAAAGCGCACTTTACCGCTACGCTCTTGCGCGACATCTTCAAAAATTGGTGCGAAATTACGGCAGGGGCCGCACCACGGTGCCCAGAAGTCGATCACCACAGGTAGATCATCCTTCAGCAATTTGTCGAGTGTTTCACCGGTCGCATTAATCACCTCTCCGTCAAACAAGTCGTGACCGCAGCGTCCGCATTTTGCCGCATCTTCGATCCGATCGTCGGGAATGCGATTGATGGCCTGACAATGGGTACAAACGGTATTCATAACTAACCTCGGGATGAGTAAGGAGACTTATCGGCAACGACGCCGGTATGTTTCTAATATGTTACATATTATCGGGGACATTGTTCCAGACAACAATCTGTTTTATTCAATAGGTATGATAGTCGCAGGCTTTGGTACGAAATCATGGCGAACCGCGCGGACTTCGGGTAATCTGCGCGCTTCGCGCAGCGCTGGTGGAGAAAAGCATGAACGATGAAATGAAAGGTAAAAGCGGCAAGGTCAAAGTGATGTATGTCCGCAGTGATGATGATTCTGATAAACGTACCCACAACCCGCGTACCGGGAAAGGGGGCGGGCGTCCAGGAAAATCTCGTGCTGACGGTGGCCGTCGCCCCGCCCGCGATGACAAACAGAGTCAGCCCCGTGACCGCAAGTGGGAAGATTCGCCGTGGCGCACGGTTTCCCGCGCGCCGGGTGATGAGACGCCGGAAAAGGCCGATCACGGTGGCATCAGTGGTAAAAGTTTTATTGATCCGGAAGTGTTGCGTCGTCAGCGTGCGGAAGAAACCCGCGTCTACGGCGAAAATGCATGTCAGGCACTTTTCCAGAGCCGTCCGGAAGCGATTGTTCGCGCCTGGTTTATCCAGAGTGTAACGCCGCGTTTTAAAGAAGCTTTGCGCTGGATGGCAGCAAACCGCAAAGCGTACCATGTGGTGGATGAAGCGGAATTGACAAAAGCGTCAGGCACGGAACATCACGGCGGCGTTTGCTTCTTGATCAAAAAGCGTAACGGTACAACCGTGCAGCAGTGGGTAAGCCAGGCAGGCGCGCAGGATTGCGTTCTGGCACTGGAAAACGAATCTAACCCGCATAACCTGGGTGGCATGATGCGCAGCTGCGCGCACTTCGGCGTGAAAGGTGTCGTGGTGCAGGATGCGGCACTGCTGGAGTCGGGGGCGGCTATCCGTACCGCAGAAGGCGGCGCAGAGCACGTTCAGCCGATTACTGGCGACAACATTGTTAACGTGCTGGATGATTTCCGTCAGGCAGGTTACACCGTAGTGACCACTTCCAGCGAGCAGGGTAAACCGCTGTTCAAAACTAGTCTGCCAGCGAAAATGGTACTGGTGCTGGGTCAGGAATATGAAGGGTTACCGGATGCCGCACGCGATCCGAACGATCTGCGCGTGAAGATTGACGGTACGGGCAACGTTGCCGGGCTGAATATCTCTGTCGCAACCGGCGTTTTGCTTGGTGAATGGTGGCGTCAGAATAAAGCCTGATAAATCAGCCGGGTGGCAACTCTGCCATCCGGCATTTCCCCGCAAATTTACTCACTCTCTGCCGGTAATACTGGCATCCAGTCAATCGGCGTCTCGCCACGTTGTTCCAGCCACTGATTTGCCAGCACAAAATGGTTGCAGCCAAAGAATCCACGATGCGCCGAAAGCGGCGACGGATGCGGTGCTTTCAGTACATGATGGCGTTGCTTATCTATAATCGCCCCTTTCTTTTGCGCATGTGATCCCCACAACAAAAACACCACGCCTTCGCGGTGCTGGTTAATCAGGCTGATGACTTTATCAGTAAACGTCTCCCAACCGAGGCTGGCGTGGGAATGCGCCTGACCTGCGCGAACCGTCAACACAGTATTGAGCAGCAGAACGCCCTGACGCGCCCAGCTTTCGAGATAGCCATGATTAGGGCGGGTGAAGCCCAGAATAGTATTTTCCAGCTCTTTATACATATTCAATAATGACGGAGGAATGGCAATGCCGGGACGAACGGAAAATGCCAGACCATGCGCCTGTCCCGGTCCGTGATAAGGATCCTGGCCGAGAATCACCACTTTAACGTCACCCAACTCGGTAAAGCGGAACGCGTTAAAGACATCTTTTTGTGGTGGATAGATAGTGACGCCGGACTGCCGCTCGCTGGCGACGGTCTGAAGGGTATTAAGAAAATAAGGTTGTTGCTTCTCTTCAGCCAGCACGTCATGCCAGGTTAATTCGTTAGCCATCTCGCTCTCCTGCGAATCTTCAATCCGCCTAGCTTAACTGCTTCTTTCTACAGAACAAAATCATGCTCATTTTTTAGACTTAAACGAGTGCAAAAAAATGTAAATTGGTAAAATTTCACACCCGCATAAGTTGATGTAAAACAATAAAATCCATTTACGACCACAATCGATGTGTGGTTTTTATTGATTTAAATCAAAGAATCAAGGGTGGTTGAGGAGTATATATACACTCAAGCAACAATGGTTTTACCAATTGGCCGCGACAGGCTGAACAAATCAAATAATTTTGCCGGGGAGGCATCACATGATTACAGGTATCCAGATTACTAAAGCCGCTAACGACGATCTGCTGAACTCTTTCTGGCTGCTGGACAGCGAAAAAGGCGAAGCACGTTGCATCGTTGCAAAAGCAGGTTATGCAGAAGATGAAGTGGTTGCAGTAAGCAAACTGGGTGACATTGAATACCGTGAAGTTCCAGTAGAAGTGAAACCAGAAGTTCGCGTTGAAGGTGGTCAACACCTGAACGTTAACGTTCTGCGTCGTGAAACTCTGGAAGATGCAGTTAAGCATCCGGAAAAATATCCGCAGCTGACCATCCGTGTATCCGGTTATGCAGTTCGCTTTAACTCTCTGACTCCGGAACAGCAGCGCGACGTTATCGCTCGTACCTTTACTGAAAGCCTGTAAGGCTTAAGTAGCAAGTTACTAAGCGGAAGAGGGCGACCTCTTCCGCTTTTTTTCGTTAATAGAAAATGCGTACCGCGCAATAGACCAGCAACAGGGCAAGCACGATATTTAACTGGCGACCATACTGGCGAAACAATCGCTGAAACAGATGCCCCGCCAGCGCCCAGCACACATTGCCAAACGTCCCAATCATCGCCAGCAAAACGTTGACGCCAACTACCCAGCTTAACGCCTGTGTTTGCGGCAGAACAAACGTCGACAGTGCCGTAACACCGTACAAAATGATTTTGACGTTCACAAACTGCAAAGCAAAGCTGGCCCAAAAGCTGATTGGTTTTGCCTGAAGTCCGTCTTCCTTTGTTGGGCTGGTGGCGATTTTCCACGCCAGCCAGACAATATATGCCGCCCCCGCCCAACTCAAAAGGTGTACCGCTGCCGGGTCAATCACTGCCAGTGAAAATGAAATGCCCGCACACAGTAACATCACAATCAAAAATCCCAGACTCATCCCTGCCAGCACGCGGGTACTTTGACGAAATCCATGCGACGTAGCAGAGCTAAGGGCGAGAATATTGTTCGGTCCTGGCGTCATAGCGGTAATCAGGGTGTAAGTCCAAAAAGCACTTAAAAGGGTCGGTGTCACTTGTTATCTCCTCTGTTTTGGTAGACAGTACCCGACACGGAACATTTAAAAAAATGAATGTTTTTATATTCTAGATTCGATATTTTCGATAGGTTTGGGGTTATGGATCTGCGCCGTTTTATTACGCTTAAAACCGTGGTGGAAGAGGGTTCCTTTTTGCGAGCTTCGCAAAAATTGTGCTGTACACAATCGACGGTGACTTTTCATATTCAGCAGCTTGAGCAGGAGTTTTCAGTCCAGTTATTTGAGAAAATTGGCCGACGGATGTGCCTTACCCGCGAAGGAAAAAAGTTGCTGCCGCACATTTATGAACTTACCCGAGTGATGGATACGCTTCGTGAGGCTGCCAAAAAGGAGTCAGATCCGGACGGGGAACTACGCGTTGTTTCGGGCGAAACGTTGCTCTCTTACCGAATGCCGCAGGTGTTGCAGCGTTTTCGGCAACGCGCCCCAAAAGTGCGTTTATCGTTGCAGTCGCTGAACTGTTACGTGATCCGTGATGCGCTACTGAATGATGAGGCCGATGTTGGCGTCTTTTATCGTGTAGGGAATGATGATGCTCTGAATCGACGAGAGTTGGGTGAACAATCACTGGTGCTGGTGGCTTCACCGCAAATTGCAGATGTCGATTTTACTGAGCCGGGAAGACATAACGCCTGTAGCTTTATTATCAACGAACCGCAATGTGTCTTCCGGCAGATATTTGAGAGCACGCTGCGTCAGCGGCGGATCACGGTGGAAAACACCATTGAGCTTATAAGTATCGAAAGCATCAAGCGTTGTGTCGCGGCGAATATCGGGGTCAGCTACCTACCGCGCTTTGCGGTGGCAAAAGAGTTGGAGTGCGGAGAATTAATTGAATTGCCTTTTGGCGAACAGTCGCAGACCATTACGGCCATGTGCGCACATCATGCTGGAAAAGCGGTTAGCCCGGCGATGCACACTTTTATTCAGTGTGTTGAAGAGAGTTTTGTGGCTGGATAAAAATAATGTCGGGATTAAACCCGGCATTTAACTTGTCGACAAAGTGCGCTTTATTCATGCCGGATGCGGCGTGAACGCCTTATCCGGCCTACAAGATCGTGCAAATTCAATATATTGCATGAGCCACGTAGGCCTGATAAGCGTAGCGCATCAGGCAGTTTTGCGTTTGCCAGCACTTTTAATACCAGGCTTAAACCTGGCATTGAGATTACTCTTCTGTCGTTTGCGGTGGCACGCCCGTTCCGCTTGGTTTACGGCGCTTACCAATATTTTTGGTGTCGCGATGGCGTTTTTTCACCCGCGGCTTCTCTTTCTCTTTAGCTTTTTTCTTCTCAGCACGTTTAGCCAGTACTTTCTTCGATGGCTTGCCGGTCTGCTTTTCGCTTGGCGCACGCGTTTTCGGGCGTAACTCATCAATAACGCGAGCTTTAATTGGCTCTTCAATATAGCGGCCTACTTTACCCAGCAGCAGATGGTCATGGGCTTCCACCAGCGAAATTGCGGTGCCTTTACGACCGGCGCGCGCGGTACGTCCGATACGGTGCAAATAAGTATCGCCACTGCGCGGCATATCGAAGTTAAAGACGTGGCTGACGTCAGGAATGTCGATACCGCGCGCGGCAACATCGGTTGCGACCAGTACGTTTACGCGACCTTCGGTCAAACGCTTGATCGCTTCGTTACGCTTGCCCTGTACCATCTCACCTTCGAGATAGCAGTTGTTGATGCCCGCTTCGCGCAGCCAGTTTGCCAGCTCATGCACACGCTCACGCTTACGCACAAACACAATTGAGCGGGTCGCTTCCGGCTGTTTTAACAGATGCACCAGCAACGCGGTTTTATGCTCAAGATCATCGGCGCGGTAATACCACTGATGAATTTTTTTGCGCTCACGGGTGGAGGGATTGGCAGAAACTTCCACCGGATCTTCCAGCAGACGCTCGGCAAAGTCCTGAATCGCATCGCCTTCCAGCGTTGCCGAAAAGAGCAGGGTCTGTTTACGCCAGCGCGTTTCGCCAGCAATATGTTCGATATCCTGAGCGAAGCCCATATCCAGCATACGGTCTGCTTCGTCGAGGATCAGCGTTTCAACCGCGCGGCAATCGAAGTTCTCTTCTTTTATGTATTGCAGCAGACGTCCGGTCGTGGCGACCACGATGTCCTGATTTTCGCTGAACACTTCCGCGTGGTTCATATAGGCTACGCCGCCGGTGATGGTGGCGATATCCAGATGCGTATGTTTCGCCAGTTCGCGGGCATGATCGGCCACCTGCATCGCCAGCTCGCGAGTTGGGGTGAGGATCAAAATACGCGGCGGACCGGATTTCTTACGCGGGAAATCGAGCAGGTGCTGCAACGCTGGCAGCAGATACGCCGCCGTTTTACCGGTGCCTGTCGGCGCAGAACCGAGTACATCACGGCCATCGAGCGCAGGCGGAATGGCGGCAGCCTGAATGGCGGTCGGGCGAGTGAAACCTTTATCCTGGAGGGCTTCCAGCAGGCTTTCGTCGAGTTCAAGTTCGGAAAAAGTCGTTACAGTCATGTTCTACCTCTGTGTGGGGCGCTGATTATAGACGTTACGGCTGCAATCTTCATCTGTTTGTATGGATATCGCTTCTCGGGTATTGTTCTCACCCGGTGCTATCGCCGTTTTTCCTGCAAGGTTTTATTTTCATGTCACAGTCTACATCCGTGCTTCGTCGTAATGGATTTACTTTTAAACAGTTTTTTGTTGCTCACGATCGCTGTGCGATGAAAGTGGGAACGGATGGTATTTTATTGGGCGCATGGGCACCGGTGGCTGGGGTAAAACGTTGCCTTGATATCGGCGCGGGTAGCGGGTTGCTGGCATTAATGCTGGCGCAGCGAACCGATGACAGCGTGATGATTGATGCAGTTGAACTGGAAAGTGAAGCTGCCGCGCAGGCGCAGGAAAATATCAACCAGTCCCCGTGGGCAGAGCGGATTAACGTCCATACGGCGGATATTCAGCAGTGGATCACACAGCAGACAGTACGCTTCGATTTAATCATCAGTAACCCACCTTACTATCAGCAGGGAGTAGAGTGCTCGACACCTCAACGGGAACAGGCTCGCTATACCACTACGCTTGATCACCCATCGTTGCTGACCTGTGCGGCGGAGTGCATTACCGAAGAGGGATTTTTCTGCGTAGTGCTGCCAGAGCAGATTGGTAATGGTTTTACGGAGCTGGCATTAAGCATGGGCTGGCATTTACGTTTGCGGACGGATGTGGCGGAAAACGAAGCGCGACTGCCGCATCGGGTGCTGCTGGCATTCTCCCCGCAGGCGGGAGAATGCTTTAGCGATCGCTTAGTCATTCGTGGGCCAGACCAGAACTATTCCGAAGCGTATACGGCGCTAACCCAGGCTTTTTATCTGTTTATGTAATGATTGCCGGGAGAAAGGATCGATGGACCGGAATGCGTGAGCAGTTCCGGGTAATCCAGCGTAAAATGCAGGCCACGACTCTCCTTGCGCATCATCGCACAGCGAACAATCAACTCGGCAACCTGTACCAGATTACGCAGCTCCAGCAAATTATTTGAGACGCGGAAATGGGCGTAATATTCGTCTATTTCTTGTTGGAGCATGGTTATCCGCCGCAGGGCGCGTTCCAGGCGCTTCGTTGTGCGCACAATGCCAACGTAATCCCACATAAACAGACGTAGCTCGTGCCAGTTATGCTGAATTACTACCCGTTCGTCAGGGTTCTCAACGCGGCTTTCATCCCACGGCGGTAACGTACTGATGTCGTGGGCATAAGGCATACGTCTGGTGATATCTTCCGCCGCCGACCAGCCATAGACCAGACACTCCAGCAATGAATTCGAGGCCATGCGGTTAGCGCCGTGTAAGCCGGTATAACTCACCTCGCCAATGGCATACAAGCCCTCGACGTCCGTACGCCCATGATCATCAACCATTACACCACCGCAGGTATAGTGTGCAGCAGGCACAATCGGTACCGGTTCTTGTGTGAGATCAATCCCCAGCCCGAGCAATTTTTCATAAATCATCGGGAAATGCTGGCGAATAAAATCAGCGGGCTTATGGCTGATATCAAGGAACATACAATCCGCGCCGAGGCGTTTCATTTCATGGTCAATGGCGCGGGCGACAATATCGCGCGGGGCCAGTTCGCCGCGCACATCAAAATCGGGCATAAAACGCGTGCCATCCGGGCGCTTGAGATAAGCGCCTTCGCCGCGCAGTGCTTCCGTTAACAGGAAATTGCGTGCCTGGGGGTGATACAGCGCGGTAGGGTGGAACTGATTAAATTCGAGATTGGCAACCCGGCAGCCTGCGCGCCACGCCATAGCAATGCCATCGCCAGAAGAAATATCCGGATTGGTGGTGTACTGATAAACCTTCGACGCACCGCCGGTTGCCAGCACCACCGCTTTTGCGTGGCAGGTTTCCACCTTTTCTTTATTTCGGTTCCATACCCACGCGCCAACAACCCGTCGCGTGCCCGGCAGGCCAATTTTGTCAGAAATAATCAGATCAACCGCGTTGCTGCGCTCCAGCACGCGAATATTCGGATGGTTCAGCGCCTTGCTCACCAGCGTGGTTTCTACTTCTCTACCAGTTGCGTCGGCGGCATGAAGAATACGACGGTGACTATGTCCACCTTCACGGGTCAGATGGTAGCTTTCTTCGCCATTCGGCTGAATGTGGGTATCAAATAACACCCCCTGGTCGATTAGCCATTGCACACAGGATCGTGCATTGCTGGCGACAAATTCAACTGCATGGCGATCGCAAATACCAGCCCCGGCAATCAATGTGTCTTCCACATGCGAGTCAATGCTGTCAGTTTCATCAAACACGGCGGCAATACCGCCCTGGGCATAAAATGTTGAACCTTCCGTTACCGGGCCTTTACTTAGAACGATGACCTGATGCTGGTCAGCCAGGCGTAGCGCCAGTGAAAGTCCGGCTGCGCCGCTACCGATAATCAACACGTCACATGAATGTTCAGGGAGAGTATTCATTTTCTTTGTTTAATTTACTAAACATGGTTTGGTCAGCATAGCATCATGTTGTGCGAATAAACACCTGCTATTTTAATATTTGTTACAGTGGCTAAACACGCTGACGCAGGGCGGCGAGAAAAAGAGAAGTTACTGGCTGGTGGAGGATTAGGTGGTGAAATAAAAAGGCCGTTGGGTTACCCTTCAGGCAGTTAAATGGGCATTTCTACACAGATAATGCGATGTTCAGATTCTGTAGACTTATAATGATAGATAATGATCCGTCTACAGCATGACAAACAAAAACAGATGCGTTACGGAACTTTACAAAAACGAGACACTCTAACCCTTTGCTTGCTCAAATTGCAGCTAATGGAGTGGCGTTTCGATAGCGCGTGGAAATTTGGTTTGGGGAGACTTTACCTCGGATGAGCGAGCAGTTAACGGACCAGGTCCTGGTTGAACGGGTCCAGA
>OGHJ01002366.1_pt1 | contig 16170 bp, 17 predicted proteins | sample 1571351 | NCBI WGS metagenome assembly OGHJ01 (sample SAMEA2582037, study PRJEB24529) | metagenome | biome: Human gut stool | place: China | collected 2011 | reverse complement strand
ACACTTTGTCCGGGGCAAACCCGCTACTCCTGCAATACGCAAATAACCGGATTGAGGAACTGGACGCGGAACGCCAAAAGCAGCTAAAGCTGGTGGCCGATCTCACCGCCAATTCCGTTTCCGCTTCACAGATTGACAGCATTACGGGCTATCTGGATGATTGGGAGTCCGTGAGCTTTGACGATAAGCGCAAGGTGGTTGATATTCTCATATCACAAATTGACGCAACCAGTGAGAGTGTTACAATCCACTGGAAGATCTAAAATCTTTTCACTCGGCATTATGCCTTTGTAAAAAATAGTTATACATTCCGAAAAAGCATTTTCAATTTGAGGTAAAATATTAGCATAGGTATCACCCCAATTTTGCGGCCAGCAGGATGGTGGAAGTTTGTTCAAAACAGCAGTAGTAATAGAAATATTATTAAAATATGTCATGATTAGGTTACCAAACATGAACATATCGCAACTATAACGTCGAATTTTCCAGTCAGGATTAACCTCTCCGTACAATTGCTCAAATGGCGAATATGTGCAATCTCCAGCACAAGGAAATGTATCATGTATCGCAGGAGTTGTTAGCGAAGATGACCGCCCCACATCGCCTAATTTAGAGCGATTTTCTTGACTAAATAGCAGAATATTTGATGGTTTTATGTCTTGATGGGCAATTTGAATCCCATGCATCTCTTCAATGCCTACTGCAATGTTATGTAAAGAGCGTAGAGCCCATGCATAATCGAAAGACTGGCTCAAATCAATTAAAGATCTAATGGAAGAATCTGCAAGTTCAAGAACCATATAATCTACTGATGGAGAGAAAACAATTCCATCAGGATACTGATCCTCAGGCAATGAATATGTCCCACAATCTATAATTTTTACAATATATCTTAACCTGCTACTTGAACATTTAAGCAATAAATCACGTTCAAAAATATATGCACTCGTCATACTATTGAGGGAATCAACGGGGCTTGTACTTTTAAATGCAGAAGAATAGTCCAATGCCTTTAAAAATCCTTTTTGCCCATTAGAAGATAAAACCTCATAACCAACCGAAAAATTGCCGCCAGAAGAAGGTTTGTGTGATATATTTCTCTGAACACTCCACTCCCCTATAGTAAGTCCAGTAAGATTATCAGCCAAATTATATATACCAGCTCGCATTCAAACTCCACCTTTTACTTTGTTCCAATTCGACTTTGTGTTCCCGGCCAGGTCAATGGCTTGACATTGCAATAGCCAAAGAGCGGGAGGAACACAAAAAGGAAACGGGTGTTTATTTTTCTGTAACATGAATTATCTATTGGTTAAAATTACTATTTTAATATTTTATCATGGGTTTATCTTGAAATCAATTCTTTCGCTGTTGTAACAAGTCAGATTGATTATATAGAGCGTTGCCTCCAAAAGAAGCAACGATGGGAATCGTTTAGTTTTTTCAAAAAAATAGTCAGAGCAAGTAGTGTAATCTTGCTCTGACTGGTACGGGTAGTGGGAGTCGAACCCACACGGTTGCCCACTGGAACCTAAATCCAGCGCGTCTGCCAATTCCGCCATACCCGCATATTCAATTTCCCTCCATTTTTACTCGGGGAGGGGATGCCCGAGACGGAGTGTTGCACTTGATCCGCGTCTATAAAGCAGGCCATGCCTGCTTTTACCTGATTGATGGGAAATTCTTCACTGAAGTGACAGCACCTAAATCTCGCATGTCTACCAATTCCATCACAGGCGCATATTCAATTTTCCTCGATTTCTCCTCGCGAATGGTACCCGAGGTAGGGACTCTTAGTTACCATTTATACAAACAAAAAATCACCTTGTTTGCCATAGAACAAAATCAATCTTCTTCACATCTGTAATATCTACATTAGGGAAATTAGCATCAAATACCGCAACCTTGGCTTGGGCCTCGGAAGTCTGATACCAATCACAGATTTTTTGATAAGTGTCAAGAACTCTCTGAAAACGAGATTTACAAGAATAATACGGGGCCCTCAAACCCAGATTGGAAAGCACATACTTATCCCATACCGGCATCTCCGGTCGGACAGTTGCCAGTAGCTTGCTGGAAAAAGAGGCATGAATACAGCCTGTTTCTTGAAACAAATAAGTCAGAACTTGCGCATATGTAAGTGCATCGTCAAACTTATGCTCCTCCAAATAGCGATAGAAGCAACAATAAAATCTTTCGGAGCGTTGGCGCATTCTATAATACCCATTAAACAGGCGCTGAAATTCCCGATCTTTAGATACATCCGTTTGATATAGGCAAGACATAATAGAACAATACTTTTGAAGGCCTATTCCTATCTTCTCTATAGACGTATCCACAACGGTCCGCCTTTCACTGAGGTGACAGCACCTAAATCTCGCATGTCTACCAATTCCATCACAGGCGCATATTTCATTTGAACACGGGGTGCTGACAGCTCCACGCCTGCGCGGCGGCTTCCGTTCATTTCGTATAGTACACAAAAGCGGCAAAAAAGTCAAGGGCGGCGGCCGCCTCTCCCCCTTCTCTATTTCCAGGCCGCCGGCCATCCGCTGAAACCCCGCAGGCGGCCGGTCCGCCGCGTTTGTCGTTCTTCCAAGACGGTGCGATGTGTAAAAAGATTGAAATTAGGGTTGACAAACCACAGGACAGGACGTATAATCTTCCATGAAGTTAGCGAGAGCTAATTTTATTTTCACCGACAAGTTAGCACTTGGTAATCAAAATGCCGGTCGCTTGGCTTGATCAAATCGTGAACGGTGGTATCAGGCATGAAGTTAACAGATGCAGTAGAGGGTCAGGAATACGTCATCCGCCAAATCGACACCGATGATGAGGAGATGAACGCTTTTCTGTTCTCTCTGGGCTGTTACAGCGGTGAGAAGATCACGGTGATTTCTCACATCAAGGGAGGCTGTATTGTCGCCATCAAGGACGCGCGGTACAACTTTGACCAGCAGCTGGCCGACGCGATCATCGTCTAAGCAGCAGGGCAGCTTCGCGCTGCCCTTTTCCCGGCGCATCAGTTAGCAAGAGCTAATTTATCGAAATCGGATGGGTGCATCCGAGAGGGAGTCAAACCAGCAAAACATCCATCAAGGGAGGAATCTTACATGAGAATTGCTCTGACCGGCAATCCAAACTCCGGTAAGACCACCATGTACAACGCCCTCACCGGCCGGAATGAACGGGTCGGCAACTGGGCGGGCGTCACGGTGGAGAAGAAGGAACACCCCATCAAGAAGGCCTACTACGGCGGCGAGGAGCAGCTCATCGCCGTGGACCTGCCCGGCGCCTACTCCATGTCTCCCTTCACCAGCGAGGAGAGCATCACCAGCTCCTATGTGAAGAAGGAACACCCGGATGTGATCATCAACATCGTGGACGCCACCAACCTGAGCCGCAGCCTGTTTTTCACCACTCAGCTGCTGGAGCTGGGCATTCCTGTGGTAGTGGCCCTGAACAAAAGCGACATCAACGAGAAGAAAGAGACCAAAATCGACGTGGAGGCCCTGTCCGCCAAGCTGGGCTGCCCGGTGATTCAGACGGTCTCCACCTCCAACGAGGGGCTGAAGGCTGTGGTGGAGGCCGCAGCGGCCCAGGCGGGCCGGGTGCAGGAGGCCCCCTATCGGGAGGGTGACATCGACCTGACGGACAAGAAGGTAGTGGAGGCCGCCGACCGGAAGCGCTTTGATTTCGTCAACGGGATTGTGGCCCAGGTGGAAAAGCGGAAGGTGTTCACCAAGGACAAGAACAGCGGCGACTCCATCGACGCCGTTCTCACCAAGCCCTGGCTGGGCATCCCCATCTTCGCCGTGGTCATGTTCCTGGTGTTCCAGATCTCCCAGGTGTGGGTAGGCCCCTACATTGCCGACGCCCTGGTGGCTCAGATCGAGAATTTCCAGGGCTGGGTGGGCGAGCTGGTGTCCGACGCCAACCCGCTGCTGTCCGCCCTGCTGGTAGACGGCATCATCGGCGGCGTGGGCGCCGTGGTGGGCTTCCTGCCCCTGGTCATGGTGATGTACTTCCTCATCGCCCTGCTGGAGGACTGCGGCTACATGTCCCGTGTGGCTGTGGTGCTGGACCCCATCTTTAAAAAGGTGGGTCTGTCCGGCAAGTCGGTGATCCCCTTCGTCATCGGCATCGGCTGCGGCATCCCCGGCGTCATGGCCTGCCGCACCATCCGCAATGAGCGGGAGCGCCGGGCCACCGCCATGCTGACCACCTTCATGCCCTGCGGGGCCAAGATCCCGGTGATTACCCTGATTGCCGGCGCGTTCTTCGACAATGCGGGCTGGGTCAGCTTCCTGATGTACTTCACCGGCATCGCGCTGATCTTCCTGGGCGCCCTGCTGGTGAACAAAGTGACCGGCTATAAGGTACGCAAGTCCTTCTTCATCATTGAGCTGCCCGAGTATAAGCTCCCCTCCCTGTGGTTTGCCTTCAAGTCCATGTGCAGCCGGGGCTGGGCCTACATTGTGAAAGCCGCCACCATCATCCTGCTGTGCAATACAGTTGTACAGATCATGCAGACCTTCAACTGGAGCTTCCAGGTGGCCGAAACTGCGGACTCCTCCATCCTGGCCTCCATCGCCGCCCCCTTCGCCGTCCTGCTGGTGCCCATCGTGGGCGTGCTCAGCTGGCAGCTGGCCGCCGCCGCCGTCACCGGCTTCATCGCCAAGGAGAACGTGGTGGGCACACTGGCTGTCTGTATTGTTGGGCTGGAGAACTTCATCAATGTGGATGAACTGGCCATGGTAGAGGGTGCTGGCGCGGATGTGGCCGCCTACCTCGCCCTCACCCCGGTGGCTGCTCTGGCCTACCTGATGTTCAACCTGTACACGCCCCCCTGCTTTGCCGCCATCGGCGCGATGAATTCTGAGATGAAGAGCACCAAGTGGGTGCTGGGCGGCATCGGCTTGCAATTGTGCACCGGCTACACCGTGGCCTATCTGGTGTACACCATCGGCACCCTGATCACCGCGCCTGAAACCCTGGACATGACCGCCGCCATCGGCGGCCTGGCGGGCATCGTGGTGATGATCGCCATCGTGGTCACGCTGGCCCGCCGCTCCAACCGGCACATCCAGGAGGAGTACCGCCTGGACGCCCCTAACACGGCCGCCACTCGGTAAACTGTCATGATTGATTTCATCGTTGCGGCCATTGTCCTGGCCATTCTCGGAGGCATTCTCCTCTACCTCTATCGGGCAAAAAAGCGGGGCGAGACCTGCATTGGCTGCCCCTATGCCAAGCAGTGCGGAGGCGGAGCCTGCGGCGGACACAGCCGCCAATCAAAAAAATACTGAGACTGTACCGGAACGGGGATGCGCGCTTTTGGGCCGCATCCCCCTCCGCACAGGGAGGAGTCTGATCCACCATGGAAAACGTCATTCTGATTGTCCTCCTGACGGCCGCCGTCGCCGTGGGGATCTGGTACACCATACGCCATTTCAAAGGTGAGGGCGGCTGCTGCGGCGGGGGAAGCTACCGGCCGCGGAAGAAAAAGCTGTCCCATGTGACGGGAGAGAAAACCTTCCGGGTGGAGGGGATGCACTGCGAGCACTGCAAGGTGCGGGTGGAGGAGGCCGTCAACGACATCCACGGCGCGGCGGGCCGCGCCGACTGGAAAAAGGGCCTTCTGACAGTCCTCTACTCCCAGCCGGTGGACGACGGGCAGATCAAACAGCGGGTGGAGAAGGCCGGTTACCGGATCACCGGGGTCCTGTGACCTCCGAAGGCCCTCTGCCGCTCCCCCCGCCGCCGTCCACAAAGGGCAGTTGACGTTATCTTACAGAAAAGCCCCTGGAACGGTTCACACGAACCGTTCCAGGGGCTTTCGGCTTCGCTCAAGGACGGGAGAGGGCGGCCTTCATGTCCGCTACATAGTCCCGGATATGGGGAACCGCCTCCCGGCCATACTGCTGGGCCAGCGTAACGATGGCGGAACCCACAATCACTCCGTCGGCCGTATGGGCCAGGGCGGCCGCCTGGTCCGGGGTGGAGACGCCGAAGCCTACGGCACAGGGGAGGTCCGGGTTGGCCTCCTTGGCCAGGCGGACCATCCGTCCCACATCGGTGGTAATCTCCCCCCGTACGCCGGTCACCCCCAGGGAAGAGACGCAGTAGAGGAACCCCTCCGCCTCCCGGGCAATCATAGCGATGCGTCCCTCTGAGGTGGGCGCGATGAGGGAGATGAAGTCCAGGCCGTATTTCCGGCACACCGGGGCGAACTCCCCCTTCTCCTCGTAGGGCACGTCGGGGAGAATGAGCCCGTCCATGCCGGCCTCCGCCGCCGTGGAAACAAACCGCTCCGTGCCGTAGGAGAACACCACATTGGCGTAGGTCATGAACACCATGGGTGTGGTCACATCCTTCCGCAGGCGGCGGACCATTTCAAAGATCTTGCCGGTGGTGGTCCCGGAGGCCAGCGCCCGCTGGTTGGCGGCCTGGATCACCGGCCCCTCGGCGGTGGGATCGGAGAAGGGGATGCCCAGCTCAATCAGGTCGGCACCCGCCGCTGCCATAGCCCGGACAGCCGCCTCGGTGGTCTCCAGGTCCGGGTCCCCGCAGGTGAGGAAGGGAATAAACGCCTTTCCGTGGGAAAACGCGTCTGTGATACGGCTCATTCGGAAATCTCCTCCCCTCTGTACCGGGCGATGGCGGCGCAGTCCTTGTCGCCCCGGCCGGAAATGTTGATGACGATGATCTTGTCCTTTCCCATATCAGGGGCCAGCTTCACGGCGTGGGCCACCGCATGGGCCGACTCGATGGCGGGGATGATCCCCTCGGTGCGGCTCAGGTACTCAAAGGCGCTGACCGCCTCCTCGTCGGTGACCGCCACATACTCCGCCCGCCCCGTGTCGTGGAGCATGGCGTGCTCCGGACCGATGCCCGGGTAGTCCAGGCCGGCGGAGATGGAGTACACCGGGGCGATCTGGCCGAACTCATCCTGGCAGAAGTAGGACTTCATGCCGTGGAAGATGCCCAGCTTTCCCGTGGCGATGGTGGCGGCGGTGTCCGGGGTGTCCACTCCCCGGCCGGCGGCCTCGCAGCCGATGAGCCGCACGGAGGGGTCCTCAATGAAGTGGTAGAAGGCCCCGATGGCGTTGGAGCCGCCTCCCACGCAGGCCAGCACCGCGTCGGGGAGCCGCCCCTCCTTCTCCAGCATCTGGGCCTTGATTTCCTTAGAGATCACCGCCTGGAAGTCCCGGACCATGGTGGGGAAGGGGTGGGGCCCCATGACGGAGCCCAGGCAGTAGTGGGTGTCTGAGATGCGGGTGGTCCACTCCCGGAAGGCGGCGGAGCAGGCGTCCTTCAGGGTGGCGGTGCCCGAGGTCACCGGCACCACTTTGGCCCCCAGCAGCCGCATTTTGTACACATTCAGGGCCTGGCGGCGGGTGTCCTCCTCCCCCATAAACACCACGCACTCCATACCGAAGAGGGCCGCCGCCGTGGCGGTGGCCACTCCGTGCTGCCCCGCGCCCGTCTCAGCGATGAGGCGGGTCTTGCCCATCTTCCTGGCCAGCAGGGCCTGACCCAGGACGTTGTTGATCTTGTGGGCCCCGGTGTGGTTCAGATCCTCCCGTTTGAGATAGATCTTCGCGCCCCCCAGGTCCTCGGTCATGCGCCGGGCATAGTAGAGCCGGGAGGGCCGTCCGGCGTACTCATTCAGCAGCTCCGTGAGCTCCGCCTGGAACTCCGGGTCGTCTTTGTAGTGGTTGTAGGCCTCCTCCAGCTCGTTGACCGCGTTCATCAGGGTCTCGGGGATGTACTGCCCGCCGTGGATGCCAAATCGTCCCTTGGACATGTGCTCATTCCTCTCTTGCAGCGGCCACCGCCGCCTGTATTTTGGTAAAATCCTTCAAGCCGTCCGTCTCCACCCCGCTGGACAGGTCCACCCCATAGGGGCGCAGGGTGCGGATGGCTTCGGGTAAATTCTCCGGGTCCAGTCCCCCCGCCAACAGGTAGGCCCGGGGAAAGTGTCTCAGCAGGGACCAGTCGAAGGTTTTCCCGGTCCCCTGGCCGCTGTCCAATAAAATCCGGTCCGCCGGGAAGGCGGTGGCCCGCTCCAGATCGGCGGGTTCGTGGACCTGAAAGGCCTTCCAGATCTCCTTTCCCGGGGCCGCCGCCCGCAGGGCGGCTGTGTAATCCTCGTCCTCGCCGCCGTGGAGCTGCGCTATGGAAATGATACCACGATTCAGCAGATCTGTCACTACCTCCACCGGCTGGTCCACAAACACCCCCACGGGGATCACCGACGGGTCCAGCTCCCGCCGCAGGGCCTGGAGCGCTTCCGGGGTCACGCTGCGGCGGCTCTTGGGGAAGTTTATTACAAAACCGCACCAGTCGGGCCTTGCTCGGTTTACATAGGCCACGTCCTGGGGGCGGCTCAGGCCGCAGATCTTGATGCGGGTCATCGGGCCGCCTCCCGGAAGGCCGCCAGCATGGCCCCCTTGTCCTTGGCGCGCATGAGGGTCTCCCCGATGAGCACTCCGTCCGCCCCCATGGAGCGCCCCGCCGATACGTCCTCGGGCCGTTGGACGCCGCTCTCCGCCACATACAGCACCCCGGGAGGAATCTGGTCCCGCAGCCGGGCGGCGTTGTCAAAGTTCACCGAGAAGTCCTTCAAGTTTCGGTTGTTCACCCCGATGATCTTGGCCCCGGCGGCTACGGCGGAGGCGATCTCCTGGGAATCGTGGGCCTCCACCAGGGCGGACAGACCCAAATCTTCGCAGACGTTCAGATACTGCTCCAGAGTTTTTGTGTCCAGCAGGGCGCAGATGAGCAGCACGCAGTCCGCCCCCATGAGTCTCGCCTGGTAGAGCTGGTAGGAGTCCACCGTGAAGTCCTTGCGGAGCATGGGGGTATCCACCGCCCCCCGAACCTCCCGAAAAATCCGGTCGGAGCCCAGAAACCACTTGGGCTCTGTCAGGCAGGAGATGGCGTCCGCCCCGGCGCGTTCATAGTCCCTTGCAATGTCCAGATAGGGGAATTCTTTCGCGATGACCCCCTTGGAGGGGGAGGCCTTCTTCACCTCGCAGAGAAAGGACAGCTCCGGCTTTGCCAGGGCGGCCTGAAAGCGCTCCCCCCCTCCCCCGCCCCAGGGCGCGGCACTGGGCCTGGAGCACGTCCAGGCTGTTCTCCGCCTGGTCCGCCGCCACCCGCTCCCGGGCGTGGGCGGCCAGCTGGTCTAAAATGGTCATGTCTCCGCCTCCTCAGGAAGGTTGCTGGCGGCAATGAGCTTTTCCAACGTCTCCAGTGCCCTGCCGGAGTCGATGAGCTCCCCGGCCAGGGCCACGCCGTCCCGCATGGTGTCCGCCCTGCCGCCGATGTACAGGGCGGCCCCGGCGTTGAGGAGCACCGCGCTGCGCTTGGGTCCCCGCTCCGCGCCGGAGAGGATGGCCCGGACAATCTGGGCGTTCTCCGCCGGGGTGCCCCCCCGCAGCTCCTCCCGGGTACAGCGGGATAGGCCGAAGTCCTCGGGGGCGATGGTATAGGCCCTGAACCAGCCGTCCTTGATCTCGCACACGTTGGTGGGGGCGCTCATGGAGATCTCGTCCAGCTTATCCTGGCCATAGACCACCATGCCCCGCCGGACCCCCAGGTTGATAAGCACCTGGGCCAGGGGAGCCACCAGATAGTCGTCGTACACCCCCAGCAGCTGCATGGAGGGTTTTCCCGGGTTGGTAAGGGGACCCAGGATGTTGAACACGGTGCGGAAGCCCAGCTCCCTGCGGATGGCCCCCACGTACTTCATGGAGGTGTGGTACTTCTGGGCGAAGAAGAAGCACATGCCCACTTCGTTCAAAAGCTGGATGCACCGCCGGGGGCTCTGCTGGATGTTCACCCCCAGGGCCTCCAGGCAGTCCGCCGTGCCGCACTGGGAGGAGGCCGCCCGGTTGCCGTGCTTGGCCACCTTCACGCCCCCCGCCGCCGCTACCAGGCCGGAGGTGGTGGAGATGTTGAAGCCCCGCCGGTGCCCACGATCTCAAAGACCTCCATGCCCGTGTCCACCTGGGTGGCGTGGGCGCGCATGGCGGCGGCGCAGCCGGCGATCTCGTCGGTGGTCTCCGCCCGGGCGCTCTTGGTGGACAGGGCGGCCAGGAAGGCGGCGTTCTGGGTGGGGGTGGTCTCGCCGCTCATGATCTCGTTCATCACGGTGTAGGCCTCGTCGTAGGTCAGGTCCTCCTTGCTGACGATCTTTACAATGGCTTCCTTAATCATGGCTTATCCCTCCAAGAAATTTTTTACGATCTGACGCCCCTCCGGCGTGAGAATGGACTCGGGGTGGAACTGCAATCCATAGACGGGGCGGTCCCTATATTGCACCGCCATGACCTCCCCGTCGTCGGTTCGGGCGGTGACGGTGAGGCACTCCGGCAGGGTGCCCTCCACCGCCGCCAGAGAGTGGTACCGGGCCGCCGTGATGGTGTCCGGCAGTCCCCGGAACAGGGGACAGGTCAGATCCAGCGCCACCTGGGAGGGCTTGCCGTGCATAAGCTCCTTGGCGTAGGACACGGTGCCCCCGAAGGCCTCGCAGATGGCCTGGTGCCCCAGGCACACCCCCAGGATGGGCAGCTCCTCCGAGAGTTCCCGAATGGCCGCCTCACACACCCCGGCGTCCGCCGGGCGGCCGGGACCGGGGGAGAGAATCAGGTGGCTGGGGCTCATCCGGCGAATGTCCTCCACACTGACCTGGTCGTTGCGCACCACCCGGATGTCCGGGCTGAGGCTCCCCACCAGCTGGTACAGGTTGTAGGAAAAGCTGTCGTAGTTGTCGATGAGCAGAATCATAGGTCCCTCTCTTTCTGGGCCAGCTCCAGGGCCCGGACCACGGCTTTTGCCTTGTTGATGCACTCCTGATACTCCTTCTCCGGCTCCGAGTCGGCCACAATGCCCGCCCCGGAGCGGATAAACACCTTCCCATTTTTGGCGAAGGCCAGGCGGATGGCGATGCAGGCGTCCAGGTTGCCGGTGAAGTCCAGGTAGCCGATGGCCCCGCCGTACACCCCCCGCTTGTTGTGTTCCATCTGGTCGATGATCTCCGCCGCCCGCAGCTTGGGGGCTCCCGACAGAGTGCCTGCCGGAAGGATGGCGTCGATGGCGTCCACTGCGTCGCAGTCCTCCCGCAGCTCCCCCCGGACGGTGGAGCCGATGTGCATGACGTGGGAGAAGCGCTCAATGGACAGGTACTTCTCCACCTGTACGGAGCCGAAGCGGCTGATCTTTCCGATGTCGTTTCTCCCCAGGTCCACCAGCATGTTATGTTCGGCCAGCTCCTTTTCGTCCGACAGGAGCTCTTCTTCCAGCCGCTTATCCTCCTCCGCTGTCTTTCCCCTGGGCCGGGTGCCCGCCAGGGGGAAGGTGTGGAGCACCCCGTCCTCCAGCCTCACCAACGTCTCGGGGGACGCCCCGGCCAGTTCCATGTCGTCGCTGGTGAAGTAGAACAGGTAGGGGGAGGGGTTGATGGTGCGCAGGATGCGGTACACATCCAGCAATGACCCCTCAAATCCCGCCTCCAGCCGGTTGGACAGCACCACCTGAAAGATGTCCCCCTCCCGGATGTAGTGCTTGGCCTGCTCCACCATGGAGCAGAACTGCTCCCGGCTGAACAGGGCCTCCACCGGCGTGGTGAGCCGGGCCGGCCGCCGGGGAGCCGGGGCCCCGTGGCGGAGGACCTCCGCCATCCGGTCCAGCTGAGCGCAGGCGGCGGGGTAGGTCTCATCCAGGTCGGAGGCGTCCGCGTTGGTGATCAGGATGAGCTTCTGCCGGAAGTTGTCAAAGGCGATGACGCTGCGGAACAGCATCAGATCCATGTCCTTGAACTTCTCCTGGTCCTCCCCCGTGAGGCGGAGGGTTGGCTCGGCGTACTTCATGTAGTCATAGGAGAAGTAGCCCACCAGTCCGCCGGTGAAGGGGGGCTGGCCGGGGATCTTGGGGCTTTTGTGTTCGGAGAGAATCTGCCGCAGGGCCTCCCCCGGGTGCTGAATGCGGCTGGAGGTCCGCTCCCCGTCCCGGAGCTGCACCACCCCGTCCTTGGCCGTGATCTCCAGCTCGGGCTCAAACCCCAGGAAGGTCCAGCGGCCCCAGCCCTCCTGGTCGGCGGCGGACTCCAGCAGAAAGCAGTGGTTGTCCCGGGCCCGGAGGATGCGCAGGGCCTGGATGGGGGTGAGGAAGTCGCTGAGCAGCTCCCGGGCCACCGGAATCTCCCGGTAGGGCCCGGAGGCGGCCAGGGTTCTGGCCTCCTTCAACGTGGGATAGTACATGGAAAGACCTCCTTTTTTTCCGGGACGAAATGCAAAAACGCCCGTCCCTGACAATTTCTGTCAAGGACGGGCGTATCCTTACGCTCGCGGTGCCACCTTGCTTCACGGCCCTTTCACCGGCCGTGCCCTTAGCGGAGTACCAACATACCCCCGGCAACTGACGTATGCCCACACGTCGCAGAATACTCAGCCGGAACTCCGGCCTTTGACTGCGCCCTCAGCGGTCCATTTGACAGTTCGTTTCTTACCCGGCTCTCAGCTCCCCGGGCTCTCTGTAAAGGCGTGACTGCCGTTATCTCCGCTTCAACGGTTTGATTTTCTGTATCATACACAATTTCCCCCGCCCTGTCAACCCCCGCCGCGTTTTTTGATCAAACAAAAAGACAGTTTTATTCTAATCATTTCTGAAAAATTTTTTCTGGATGAAGAAATCGAATTTTCTGAAATTCCCCTGAAACAGAAGGATTCGTCGGAACTTGTCGAAACTTTTTATTCCATTTTTTGGCAAAAACGCCTTGCATATCCTGTCTGATTATGATACATTTTACTTGGCCGCTCCGGGCGTATCCGGCGGGCCGGCCATATCATTCCAGGAGGAGAAGAGCGAATATGGAGTATGCCAAGCGACTGCTGGTAGCGGATACCAGCGACGAATTCCGGCGCCATCTGATTGAGGCGCTTCAAAACGAATCGGACATGGAAGTAGTGGGCGAGACGGGCGACGGCCAGCAGCTGCTGGAGATGGTCCGGACCCTGCAGCCCGACGCCGTGGTCATGGAGATGGTGCTCTCCGGCATGGACGGGATCGAAGTGCTGGAGCAGCTGCGGGAGCTTCCCCCGGAGCACCGCCCCCGGATTCTGGTGCTGTCCAGCTACATCCACGGGGCCATCGCCGACCTGGCCGCCGCCAATGGGGCCGACCACTTCATGGTCAAGCCCTGCAAATTCAGCACCATCTGCGCCCGCATCCGGCAGCTCACCACTTTTGAGGCCATAGAGGAGGACAAGAGCCGCTCCCACAGTCTGGAGACCCTGGTCACCTCCATCATCCATGAGGTGGGCGTCCCCGCCCATATCAAGGGCTACCAGTATCTCCGGGAGGCCATCCTCATCGCCGTGGACGACATGGAGGTCATCAACGCTGTGACCAAGGTCCTCTACCCCGAGGTTGCCAAGCGGTTCGGCACCACCGCCTCCCGGGTGGAGCGGGCCATCCGCCACGCCATTGAGGTGGCCTGGGACCGGGGCGACTTGGAGACCTTGCAGAAATACTTCGGTTACACCGTCTCCAACGTGAAAGGAAAACCCACCAACAGCGAGTTCATCGCCATGATCGCCGACCGGCTCCAGCTCCAGCAGCGGGAGGGATGAGCGCTCCCCGTTTCCCCAGCCACCCCGCGGAACCCCCGCGCACGCACCAGAAAAGAGGATAATTTGTACCAGGAATTCTAAGAGGCGGACCAGAGAACAGCGTTCAGGTCCGCCTTGTTTTTTTCGCCCGTTTCCCCTATAATAAAAACCGGTCCATCTTTTGGAACCCTGTAAAGCAAGGAGGCACATCACCATGACCATTCAGTACACGCCTCGGGGCGTCTGCTCCCGGGCCTTTACCATTCAGGTGGAGGACGGCGCCATCCGCTCCGTTCAGATCGTGGGGGGCTGCGACGGAAATCTGAAGGGCATCTCCAGTTTGCTGCGGGGGATGCCGGTGGACGAGGCCATCCGGCGGCTGGAGGGCATCCGCTGCGGCGGAAAGCCCACCTCCTGCCCGGATCAGATCGCCCAGGCCCTGAAAACGGCTCAGCAGTAAAGCACAGCCACCGGCGTTGCCGGTGGCTGTGCTTCTCTTGATCTTTATCTTCTGCGGCGGCCGCTGTAATGGCCCCGCCGGCCCGCGCCCATGCCCACGCCGGAGCGGTAGCGCCGGCGCTTCCGGAACACCAGCACCCGCAGCAGGACAATCACCACAATGGCCAGTACCACCACAAGGAGCAGGCGCACTCCCGCATTTTGGAAGAAGGTCTCCACCTGGTGCTTGTAGTAGAGAAAATCCGAGCGCTCCACCGAGGTGTCCGCCACCAGGTCCAGCCGGCCGTATTCCGTCCCGTCATAGCGGATGGTCAGAATGCCCAGCACCTGGCCCGCCTCCACGGGGGCGTCCACGCTCTCGCTGAATAAGGAGGGGACCATCTCCACCTGCTCCAGGTCGATGTCCTTGGGCAGGGTCCGGGTGATGGAGCCCAGAGGCTTTACGTTCACCTCGTCCGCCTGGGTGGACAGGTTCACCTTCACCTTGGCCACCAGGGCCTCGTCCGGAGACAAGGTGACCCGCTGGAAGTTGTCAAAGCCCCAGTTCAGCAGCTTGATGGTCTCGCTGAACTGGCGGGCGTCCGTGCTGCCGTCCGCCTGCTTCACCTCTTCCGCCCCCAGGATGACGGAGATCAGATACATGTCCCCCTTCCGGGCGGTCTCCACCAGGCAGCAGCCCGCCTCGTCGGTGGTGCCCGTCTTGCCCCCGGTGCCCGGGCCGTACAGATACTGGGTGTAGGTCCAGTTGGAGGTGAGGGCGTTGGTGTTGCGGATGATCCGCTCCTCCGACACGCCGTTGGCGGGAAGGGTGTAGTTGGGGCTGGTGAGGATGGTCTGGAACAGGTCGTACTCCATGGCCGCCTTCATAAAGCGGGTGATGTCGTAAGCGGTGGTGTAGTGGTTCTCGTCGTGGTAGCCGTGGGGATTGGCAAAGTGGGTCCCCTCACAGCCCAGCTCCTCCGCCCGCTGGTTCATGTGGTCCACAAAGGCCTCCACGCTCCCGTCCACCGCAATGGCCAGGATCTGGGCCACCTCGTTGCCCGAGGGGAGGAGCAGACAGTACAGATACTGCTCCAGAGTGTAAGTGTCCCCCACCTGAATTTTGGCGGTGGAGCTGTCCTTCGGCACCTCCAGGGCCTCCGCCGTGGCAGTGATGGGGGTGTCCAGGGTCAGCTCTCCCGCATCCACCGCCTCCAGCACCAGCAGGGCGGTCATCACCTTGGTGATGCTGGCGGGGTACACCTTGTCATAGGCCCCCTTGTCATAGAGCACCTCGTCGTAGGTGGCGTCGATGAGGATGGCGTTGCGGCAGGTGAGACCCGGGTCCTCCACCGCGGCGGCGGACATGGGCAGGAACAGGGCGGCCAGAAGGATCACCGCCGCCAGAAGGCTGGGAAAACGGCATTTTTTCATTGGGCAATTCTCCATATGTATGATATAATAGAAAAGAATCTCCGGCGCAGCGCCGGGATCAATATTCTGTAAACCTCATTATAGCAAACCGAATCCATCCCCGCAAGCACCAGGAGGGAGAAAAATGGCTGGAATTTCCCGGTTTGAAAAAGGAGTGCTTCTCCTCACAGCCGGTTTCGTGCTGTTCACCGGCGGCTGGTTCCTGGCCGGGCAGAATACCTCCGAGCCCTATACCGTCACGGTATCCGCCCCGCAGGAGCCCTCCGCCCCGGACCCGGCCCTCCAGGAGGCGCCCGCCGAGGGGGAGCGCCCGGACAGTCTGCTGCCCGGCGAGGTCATCGACCTGAACGCCGCCGACGCCTACGACCTGGACCGGCTGCCCGGCATCGGGCCCGCCAAGGCGGAGGCCATTCTGATCTATCGGGAGGAGCACGGCCCCTTCCAGAGCGTGGACGATCTGCTCTCCGTCTCCGGCATCGGGGAGGTCACATTGGAGAACCTGCGTCCCTATGTGACGGCGGGAGGCGCGGCAGAGACAGCGGAGGCAACGGGCGGGTAATACCCGCCCCTACGGGCAGTCCCACCTTTTATGCAAGGGCGGCCATCAGCCGCCCGAGGGCGGTTCTAGGCCTTGTTTGAAAATTGGAAATGTGCCCGACGGCGAGGGATTTTTTCGCCA
>OGHJ01002365.1_pt1 | contig 16171 bp, 17 predicted proteins | sample 1571351 | NCBI WGS metagenome assembly OGHJ01 (sample SAMEA2582037, study PRJEB24529) | metagenome | biome: Human gut stool | place: China | collected 2011 | reverse complement strand
CGGTCCGGGTGGATCTCTATATCCCCAAAGGTGAGGATATCGTGAGAAGGCGCGGCCAGTTCAATAACTTCCGCTCGCCTGCCCCGGAGCGCGTCCTTGATGGCCCGGAACATACTGCCATCCGGATCCGCGGCCCGAATGATGATAACTTCTTTGATCCGCTGCACCTCCCTCCCCTCTCTGTTCCTTTATCTCATTGCCTTGCGGCGGCTGCCGCCTGCTGCCAGCAGCGCCGCCCCAACGGCCAGCAGGACAACTTGCGCCGCAGCCGCGCCGGCGGGCAGGGCAAAGGCCGGGTCCAGCGTCCCCAGAGTCAGGGGATAGGCGGTGAAGAAGCGGCCGTTCCAGAGGGAGAGGACTTCCGGCAGGGGCAGGGCCGCCAGCAGGAAGGGTACCGCCATCCATACATACACCAGCCAGGGCCGCAGCCGCCCCAGCAGCCAGCCGCTCCCCAGTGCGAACACCAGGGCCGGAAGAAGGGTCACCAGGGCCGGGAGCAGAAGGCTCCCCCAGCCGTACCAGTGGAACATACGGCCGTAGAACACCGCCGCCTCTCCCATGCACAGCAGACTCAGCAGCACGCCCCCCGTCAGGGCCGCGGCGCACCGGACCAAAGCGTACTGCTTGGGCGGCATCGGCGTAGCGTCCATGAGAACCGCCGCCCGCCGGGCCTTGGGCGAGGTATAAAAGGTCAGGAAGAACAGCATCCCGATCCACAGCAGAGGCAGCATGCGGGAGAGATAATCCCCAAAGCTCCAGGGGGAGAAGGGGGCGGTATGGGATACCCCCAGGATGGTCACGGCGTGGAGCACCAGCGCCCCGTAGAGAAGCAGCACAACCGCCAGCCCGATAAAAAACTTGTTCCACAGCAGCCTGCGGCATTCATATCGAAAAATCTTACCCAAGGTTCAAATCCTCCTCCGTCAGAGCGCAGGCGCTCAAAAATTCCTGGTAGGTCAGATAGGGGTACATGGGGTTCAGCTCCCGGTTGAATAGGCCGTGGAGGATCTGGTCCATGGCCTCCTCGCCGCCCACCAGCTGCTCTGCCTTATAGATCTTCAGGGGCATCTCATTGTACTGCCGAACCTGAGACAGACTATTGGAGATGGCAAGCTGCACCTGCTCCGGCAGCATCTCCAGATATTCAGGATTGCGCACATAGAAGTTCAGGTAGTAGTCATCTACCGCTTTCTGCCACTGATCCACATAATGCTCCCGGGCATAGTCCTCGCCGTACAGCTCCTTGACAATACGGTAGGTGGTGTAGACAGTCAGACCCTCGGCAGACCAGGGGCTGGTGGGATCGGAGGTATCAAACATGTTGCCCAGGCCCCACCACTGATGGACCAGCTCGTGGATCATGACCTCACCGGCGCCGCCGCCCTTTTCGGTGTTCCCCAGGTTGGCGGCGGTAAAGTCCGCCTCATCCAGCAGGCTGGCCCCGGTGGTGGCGTAGCCGCCGCCGGCCACCCGGCTCTGGATGAGCTTCAGGGTCTCCCCGGTTCCGAAGGAAAGGGAGCCATAATGCTCGGTACAGTAGTCCACCACTTCCTTTACCGCGTCCACGGCTTGGGCAGCCTCCATGACGGCCTGATGTTTGCGGCCGTAGTAGAACTCAATGGTCATGCCGCCGGCCTCGATGTCCTCCCGGATATAGTCCCCGGCGTAGAGAATGCCGCCGGCTCCGTTGTGTTCATACCGCCATGTTCTGGTGCCGTCCTCGTGCTCCGCGACGACCTCCGCCTCGCTGGAGCCGAAGGGGATCGCCAGCATATTTTCCGGCAGGGTGATCTCAATTTCAGCGGGATAGCCGGCCTCTCCGGGCATGACATTCATCACACGGGGCGAGAGAGCCGAGTTTTCCAGGCAGAGGTATTCGTCGCTCAGCTCCTTGCCGCCCTGCATGGTGGGCATACTCTCCTGGGGAAAGCCGCTGTACTCCATGGTCAGCTCCACTTCTTCCTCTGCGGGAATGGTGACTTCCAGCAGGGCCTCGTTGTACTCCTGGTAATCGCTCACCGTAAAGGGTATGTCCGCGCCGTTGGCTTTCACGTTGGAGATGGCGTAGCCAGGGTTGATGCCGAAGGAGATGCTCTGCTCCTGGCCGGAGGTGTTCCGGAACTGGTAGGAGGCCCGGCCCGTCACGGTGCCGGCATCGGTGTCCGGAAACACCTGGGCGGTGCGGTGGACAAAAGTGACGCCCTCGGCATAAGGGATCTCATAGAAGGACATCACCGTTAAATCCGGGTTGCTGTGGTCGATAAAGGGCTGGGCGGCATAGGCGGCGCCGGAACAGGCCAGCAGGGCCAGGGCGATCACCGGGCGGTAGAGCCGCCGGACACTCCGGGCCAGGGAGCTGAACACGCCCTTCCCATACTGCCGGATGCAGAGCCAGGAGACCGTCCATATTCCGATCAGAGCCGCAAGCCAGGTGAGGCGCATCCAGGCCACCGACCGAAACACACGGAGGTTGGAGAAGTCATCGGACAGGGCCCACACGCAGGGATTGAGCCAGCATAACTGCCAGTCTGCCGCCCACACCGTCAGGCTCAGGGCGCAGAAGGCAATAAACAGGACGATGGACAGATCCGCCCGGCGGGTGAACTGGTAGGCCGCGGCCGCCGCCAGGATGCCCAGGGGCAGCGCCAGCCCCATGAACAGCAGATAGGCCAGCACATAGTTTGCGCCGGTGAACACGGCGCCGATCAGCCCCGCGCTGATGGGCAGCCAGACCAGCATCGTGAGGCCCACTGTCAGCACCGCGGCCGTCAGCAGGGCCAGCAGGCGGGTCAGGGCTGTGGTCAGAGGGGACACCACCGCGTCGGTGAGGATGTCCACCCGGCTGCGGCAGGCCCGGTCCAGTTCAAAGATGGTCAGCAGACCAAAGAGGATGGCGCCGGCCACACCGCCGGCAATCGCGGGGTTTGCCAGATACATGGAGAGCATGGTGGTGGATGTGGCGCTCTTGTAGAGCACCAGCCCCAGCACCGGGGAGAGGACCGTCAAAGCCATCATCAGCCAGGTCAGGCGGCTTTGCAGCAGCCGCTTCAGTTCCAGGGGAAAGAGCCGCATTGTCTTCATTGGTCCGCCTCCCTGGAGATCAGATAGAGGTAGGCGTCCTCCAAAGAGGGCTCCTCCGCCTGGGCATAGGGCGGCAGCTTGTCCGCCACGGCCCGGCAGCGGATACCCTGGCTGGTGTTCACCCGGGCGGTGATGTGCAGCCCCTGCTCCAGCGTCTCATCCTTCTCCCAAAAGACGCCCACATGGCCGGCAGCCGACTGGATCAACTGCTCCGGCGTGCCGGTGAACAGGATGGTCCCGTGGTGGATGACCACGATCTGGTCGCACACCGACTGCACATCCTCGATGATGTGGGTGGAGAGCAGGACCAGCCGCTCCTGGGCGGTGCGGGAGAACAGGTTGCGGAAGTGGATGCGCTCCTCCGGGTCCAGTCCCACGGTGGGCTCGTCAAAGATCAGGAAGGGGGGATTCCCCAGCAGAGCCTGGGCGATGCCCACCCGCTGGCGCTGGCCGCCGGAGAGGGTGCGGATTTTGGCCCCGGACTTCTCCTCCAGGTTCACCGCCGCCACTACCTCCCGGATGGCCGCTTTGGGGTTTTTCAGCCCCTTGAGGGCGGCCATGTAGTCTAAAAACTGGGTGACCGTCAGTTCGTCGAACAAGCCGAAGTCCTGGGGCAGATAGCCGAGACTGGCCTTCAACTGGCTCTCGGACTTGTTCAGCGGCGTCCCGTCCACCAGGATGTTCCCCCCGGTGGGCATCAGGGCCGCCACCAGCAGCTTCATCAGGGTGGATTTACCCGCCCCGTTGGGGCCCAGCAGGCCGATGAGGCTGGGGGATTTGAGGTCCAGGTTCAGCCCTTTCAGGGCTTGTTTCCCGCTGGGGTAGGTCATGCTGACGTTTTGAATTTTGAGTTCCATAGTGTCTGGTTCCTTTCTGCTTGGGATGTGGAAAGGATAACAAGGCAATATGGAGGGAGTGTGGAGCGAATATGTGATTTGTGTGGAGATTATTACATGAATCAGTCCATGGTCCTATAATCTCGAAACACTTGATAATTTCTGCTGAGCGAAGGCTTATTTCTTTTGCCATTGTGCGACAGAGCATTATTCTTTTAGATCCAAGCGCATGAGTGTGGTTTATCAAAAACTCTGTAAAGTGCCCGGTTTTATCGTCCACGACCAGTATTGACAAACACATCACGTTACGATAAACTTAGCCCAGAATGTTTGCGGCGGGGAGGAAGTGCGCATGGAAAGAGCGTGGAGGCTTGATGACGACCTTTACACTTCAGATAATTTGCTGGATCCTATTACTTTTGATCAGTTAATCATGGCTGTCCACTGTGACTGTCGGCAGGTAAACGAAGCCTCAGTACGCAGGGAACTAGAGAAGATTTTGGAAATGCGAAAAGACGACATGATGGAACTTCTGGAAAGGAATATGGATATTATTATCGAAAAGGCTCTTGAAAACAGAAAACAAGAAGCGTGATAAAAGGGCGGCCCGCACTACACTGTACGGGTCGCCCTACCTTTTCTTAATCACCTGGTATGGTAGCCATATCAGTAGGGTTTCTGCAATGAGCGAGATACCTTTCGGTTCATTGCAGCAACGTCTCATAGGTAAACTTTCCCATACAAGTTTTGAGGAGCACCCACGCGAGCAACGTACAGACCAGGCCAAACGCCAACAGGATCCAGGCGCTCACCAGCAGCAAACCGGTGGACTGCCCGACAACCAGCAGGATCACCGGGATAACCAGGAATACCGCGCTCTGCTGGGACTCCTCCACACTCTGCGCTTTCGCCGATCTGCGGACGATAAGGGTCACCGCTATCAGAGAAATGGATGGAGCGAGGAGCAGCAGGATAACCAGCCAACTGATGCTGGGTATCAACACCATCCCCATAAGGATCCCCGCTTCCAACTCCAGCACCACCATCATAGTGCAGAAAGATATGAAAGACACCATCATGCTCAGCAAAAAAGAGGCCAGAACTTTTGCGCGGAAGATTTGCCGGACAGAAAGCGGGCAATATAGGAGCGTCTCCAGCGTGCGCTTTTCCTTTTCCCCCACAAAGGAACTGGCTGCCATAATTGACGCCGACATAATAGGGATAATTAGGAAAAACACCGGGAGCATAAAGTTGAGCACCAATTCGGCAAGTCCCTGCTCCAGCCCTTTGGTTTGCATAGATTGAGGCAACAGATCGAGCAATCTCTGAATGTCCGGATCATCTGGTGCGAAATGAATCATCACAAGGAAAGTAGAGGGCAGAACGATGGTGAGTACGAGGGGAACAATCAGAAGGCTGGCAAAGAGATGTTTGTTATCAGTCACACCCCGAAAATCCTTTTTGATAATTGCAGCCATTGCTGTTTTCACATTGCCTCCCCCTTCCCTTTCGCGGTCAACGCGAAGTAGATGTCCTCCAAAGAGGGTTTTTGCGCCGTAACGTCATAAACATCTCCGCCGCCTTCAACGATTTGGCGAACCAAGTGCGGAATCTCTGAATCCGAGTGGATGTCCAATTCATATTGATTTTCTCCACTCTTACGAAACGGGAGGATCGCCGGCATTTTTTCGGCGCGGATCTTGAGAACAGTATCGGAGAGTACATCATGTCGCAATTCCTCCAGCGTCCCCTCGGCCAGCATTGTCCCATCTTCAATTAGGCCGTACCGGGTGCAGATTTCTTGCGCATAGCGCAACTGGTGGGTGCAGAGGAACACGGTGATACCTTCCCGATATGCCAAATCTCGAATGAGTTGATTGACATTCTGCGCGCTTTCCGGATCAAGGCCGGATGTTGGTTCGTCCAGGAACAACACTTTGGGCTGATGTATCAACGCCCTGGCCAGAGAAAGCCGCTGCCGCATTCCGGTTGAATAAGCAGAAAGTTTCCTTGCTCCAGCATCCTCCAGCCCCAGTTGCTTGAGCAGGAACTCAGCTCGATTCCTCGCCTCTTGGGATGGGATATCAAATAAGGATGCGTAGAAGATCAGATTCTGTGTCCCCGTCATATTATCGTACATCTGAGCGTGCTCCGTAAGGACACCGGAAACCCTGTGAACCTTTTCCGGCTCCTTGACAGGATCAAAGCCCAGCACCTGGCAGCTACCCTCCGTGGGAGAGAGCATCCCATTTAATAATTTCACAGTTGTGGTCTTGCCGGCTCCGTTAGGACCGAGGAATCCAAACACCTCCCCCTGTTTCAGAGCCAGTGAAACCTGCCGGACCGCCAGTTTCCCGCTGGAATAGGTCTTGGAAAGAGACTGCAATACAACGGTTTCCATTCTATGTTTCCCCCTCATTTTGTTCCAGCCTGGATACCATGTTCTGAAAGCGCGGCTCTGCTTTTAACGGCTCAAAAGCCGGGTCCTCCTTGAGCGCCTGGGTCATGCTGTGGCGGATGACCATGTCATCTCTGGGCAGAGTTGTTCCCAGAATGAGCACATCGTGGAACCACTCATCCAACAGGTCAAAAAAAGAGTCGCCGTGAAGGTGAAGTGGGTAGATACTGCTGGTCGCCAGATCTGTGTACTTCCCCAAAACATCAAGCGCCCTCCCGGACTCCCCCAGAAAAACCCAGCCGCGGGCCATGACGATGTAGCATGACAGCAGCAGGCTGGGGTGCAGGTGCTGCATCTGAAACGCATCCGCAACCGCCTGGAATCTCGTGCAGAGCTGCTCGAACCTCTCCGGATCGTCCATTGAAAGGTTCATATAGGACGGCAGAAGGTTACAAAAGGCTACCACCTGTTTATAGATCCCGGCTTGCAGCACCCGTTTGGCGTCCAGCGTGTTGCCAGTCATTTGATATGCACTGGCCAGAAGCGGTTCAGCGGGACCAATCCCTGGTGGGTCTTCCTCCAAGAGATCCAATGCTTCCGCTGGGCGCATCAGCGCCAGCAGACAGTAAGCCTCCATCTGCAACGCCTCTTTCCCCAGCTTTGGGTCAGTGCTGTCTGTCCTCACGCGGGAGAAGATGGCCTTTGCCTCCTCCAAAACATGGCTGGATCTCTCCTGCGTACCGGCAAGCATTGCGTGATTGACCAGCAGGGAGCCGATGTGGAACAGGAGCGGATCGCAGGCACAGTATTTCTTTGCCAGTTCGCGGCAGTGCTCCAACGCATCCTCAAACGGCCCCTCGGCGAACTCCTTGGCGAGCCGGCTGTACCATTTTCGGATGTCCGCTGTGTCCATCTGAGGCTTATAGCCCATCAACTCATCTATGCTGATATTGAAGTAGGAAGCCAGCCGTGGTAGAAGACTGATGTCAGGGTACGTCATACCAATTTCCCACTTTGAAACAGCAGCCTTTGAAACTCCGATGTATTCCGCCAGTTCCTCTTGCGTAATTCCTCTCTTGTGGCGGTTTTCAATCAGGATACGGCCAAGATTGATTTCTTTCATTATACTCACCACCTGACTATAGTATAGGGAACATGGATCTAAAAAACAATGGAGTACCTTTTGATTTTAATTGATTAAATCAACCAGCAGGAAACCTGTATAGGCTCAAAGAGGGGTGAAAGTTTATAGCAACACAGCACCGCCCCACAATACTGAGGCGGTGCTGCAAGCCACATCTTATTTCATTCCAGTTGCCAAGGAATCTGTTAACTCCTGCACCTCGGTAAAGAACCGGGACAGGTGGAATCCATCCGCCACCGCGTGGTGGATGTTCATGGTCAGCGGCATGACCAGCCTGCTGCCCTCCGCCTCGTACTTGCCCCAGGTGACCACCGGGGCCAGAAAGTCCCCCTGGTCAAACACATGGACATCGAAGTGGCGGTAGCGAACCCAGGGCAGACAGGACACATCGAAGTGATTCGTTGGCTGCCCTTCCACCACGCCCCGGAGTTCCCGGTACTTTTCCCGGTCCTCCAGGAAACGGGCGTGGAATGCCGGCAGGTCCTCCATGTAAGGCGTAACCAGCTTGGTGAAGTTCCCGTCCTCCGGGTGGAAGTGGGCATAACTGGGGGAAACAAAGTCCCAACGGATCAGGTTTCCATCCTGGTCCCAGCCCAGTTTGAACTCCTCATGGACGTTGATCACCCGAGATACCACCCAGATCATGGCCGGATAGAACTTCATGCCGCGCTGCTTGACGAACCGGACCAGCGGCGTCACATCCATGTCCACCGTCAGGCTCATGACCACTCGCATGTGGTCCATATAAAACTGAAACAGATCGCCTCTCGGCCAGGTGCTGAAATCAACCTTTTTGTAATTCATCTCAATACTCCTTTGCATGATTGTTTTCCCGTTTCATCATGCAAGGCCATTGGGATGGGGTATTTCCGTTTGCTCCATACAAGCCATCCAGCTCAAGCCTTGCATGGAGCCGCATCAAGTCCGCGCTTCACCCGCTCACCTCCAAACTTTTTATATCTGAGACAGGAAACCGCAGATGACAGCGGCTGCCTCCTCTGCATGGGTCATCACAGCCGGGTGCCCTCCCCGTTCAAACAGGTGGACTGCGGCTGCCTGGTTGGGGATCAGCGAAGCCATCTCCCGGTACTCCTGCTCCAGATCCTCTCTGCACATCTCATCCTGTCTGCTGCCTAAAAACAGGATGGGAAGGTTGAATTCCGTCAGCGGCCGGCACAAAAGCGGCCGGTTTTCCTCCGCGCATTGCAGCAGCGCCTCTGTGTCACGGTCCACGACAGTCTCCCAATCATCCCCCTGGCACCACTGATAGAACTGCCGGGCCTGGGGGTCTGCTTTTGCGGCATTCCGCTCGGCCAGCAGATTGTCGGCAAAGCGGGCATTCAGCGTGCGTCCGTCAAAGCTGTCGGCCACCACCGCGTGAAACAGGTCCGGACGGAGCAAAGCCGCGTTTACAGCCGCCCAGGCTCCGCCGCTTGTCCCCACAAGGGAGACTTTGCCGCACTGTAAGTACTCCACCAGCGCGATGGTCTGCCGGGCCTCCTCCTGCCACAGATCCGGGGAAAACCGCTCTACCCGGTCAGACCGCCCGTTGCCTAAAAAATCGAGTAAAATACACCGGAATTTCTCAGCGTACAGCGGCATCAGAAGTTCAAACATCTTGGAGGACGCTGTGTTCCCATGTAAAAAGAGAACGGGGCTTCCCTGCCCAAACTCCTCATAAAAGATCGACTTTCCCCCATACGGAAAATACGCCACAGAATCTCACCTCCTGCATCCGAAAATCAAATCATATTCCTACCATTTCTGCCATACAAGCGGGCCGGGAAATGGGTTCCCGGTTGTCAGCGGTGCCGCCCGTAAAACGCATTCAGCCGCTCCGCCAGTGCCCTGGGATTTTCCTCATTCACTACATGTCCGGTGTTTTCCAGCACCTGCAGCTCCGCCCCCGGGATGTGCCCGGCCAGAAAGCGGGCCGATTTCAGGTTCGCGCCGTCCTTCTCCCCGCAGAGGATCAGGGTGGGGCACTGGACCTCCCCCAGCCGGCCGCTGAAATCCAAATTTTTCATAGAGTTTCCCAGGGCGAAGGTATCCCGCTTATCAAAGGCCATGGACGCGAAGGTGGATTTGGGCAGAAACCGGAACACTACGTTCTGGAGGGCAAAGGCAAACTTGGGGACCTTGTGGGGCGTGCCGATGAGTACCAGGGTCTTGACGTTCTCCGGGTGGTCCAGGGCATAGTCCAGGGCCAGGATACCCCCAGAGAGAGGCCGCACAGGTGGACCGGCCCGCCGGCCTGGGCGCAGTATGCCGCGAAGGCGGCGCGGAGGTTGGGAAAGCTGGCCTCCCGCCCGTTTAAGATGGCGGACAGTTCCGGACACAGGATGTCCTCTTGGTGGTCCAGATAAGAGATGGTTTTCTGCCAACTGCTCGCCTTATGGCCGGAGCCGTGGATCAGGATTACTTTTTCCATTATCGCTTCCCCCCCGCTTGGGATGTGATCTTCGGCACTTACTGTTCCCGTCCATAGTACCATATTGCCCAGTAGAAGTCCAGATACGCTTCATCGGAAGCGAACTGTCAGAGTCTCTCCCAGCGCGTCAGAAGCAGTTCCATTTCCCATTGATTTTTCCGTGCCTTTCGCATATAATAGAAGTAGGGAAATCCCTACTTTCCATATTTCAGAAAGGTGGTGTGAAATCATGTCAGCAAATGCGTTTGTAGACAATGCCAAAGTCATGGCAAAGGGGCAAATCACGATCCCGAAGGATGTTCGTGACGTGCTTGGCGTGTCAAACGGGGACCGGGTCACTTTCATCGTTGAAGGAAACACCGTCCGCATGGTCAATTCCGCTGTGTACGCCATGCAGATGCTTCAGCAGGAAATGGCCGGAGAAGCGCAGCGCACCGGCCTTACTTCGGAAGATGATGTGATGGCGCTGGTCAAAGAATTGAGAAGTGAGGACGAAAAGGCATGAGAGTCCTGATTGATACCAATGTCCTCATTTCTGCCGCATTGAGCGCAAACGGCACACCTTATCAGGCATATGTAAAAGCGGCCTCTTACCCAAATCGCGGCTTGATCTGTGAGCAGAATGTGGATGAAATGAGGCGGATCTTCAACAAGAAGTTCCCGAGCAAACTGGCAGCGCTGGACAAATTCCTTTCCGTTGCACTGCTTACTCTGGAATTGGTTCCCGTGCCGACTGAGGAAGATCGGACCGAAGCGCAGATCAGAGATGTCAATGACCGCCCCATTTTGCGGGCGGCCATTGAAGCGGGAGCCGATGTACTGCTGACCGGCGATAAGGATTTTCTGGAATCCGGGGTGAAACATCCGGCGATCATGACACCGGCAGAGTTTTTGAATATTTGACTTATGCGGAGACAGCGGGCCGAGAGCAAAGACTCTCAGCCCGCTTCTTTTTCTGATTGCCTTGCTTACACTGCCGGTCCGATATTCCGCTTCAGGGCGATGAATCCGGCCTGATCGGGGCTGTCGGCGACCATGCTCGCTCCGCTGCGGAGCACCCGCCAGGCGATGACCAGATCGGCGCCGGGGAGGATGAGATTGACCAGCACAGCCAGCACAGAGATAGTGCCCGGACAGAGCAGGAGGAAGATGCAGCTCCCGCCGCCCAGCACGAGAAACGGAAGGAGCGTGCCGGAAAGATACGCTTTGACGGACAGCACCGCCCGGCAGGCACACATGGGCAGTCCGCGGCGGAAGGTATAGGATACCTCTCCCCTTCCCAGCCGCCCCGCCAGCTTCCATCCCAGGCCGTGAAGGGCCTCATGCAGCGGCAGGCTGACCGCAAGGACGGCCAGAAGGATCAGGCTGGTGTGGTCCAGCAGCACCGCCCGCTCAAGCAGGAGCATCCGGTACAGTCCTCCGGCCAGCAGCACGAAGGGCAGGGCAAACAGGATGCCCCACAGGTAGGTCTGGGCAGCGGTCAGGGTATGTCGCTCCGCTCGCCAGCCCTGAGCCGTGAGCGCTTCCAGACTCATGCGATCTCCTCCCTCTTTCCGGGCAGGGCCTTCAAGTCCGCCAGGGTGGCGTCCAGGTTGGCCCGGTGCCAGTTGGCCACTTTCAGCGCTCCGGAGCCCGTGATGCCGGAGCCGAGGCCACTCATCCCCACGGACAGCGTGCCGGAGTGGCGCCACTCGCTCAGCTCCTTCTGCTGGGCGGACAGGGCGATCTGGCCCTCATCGGTGTCCAGCTCGATGCGCCAGTTGAGCATATCCTCTTTGATCTCCACCTTGCGGATGGTGTTGTAGGGGATCTCCAGGGCCACGTCCTTTTTCAGCATGAAGGACATCCGCCCGAAGGGCAGCAGCACCAGGGAGTCCCGGCACATCTGAAGTGCGAAGAACTCGTTGGAGAAGAACTTGACGATCCGCTCGCTCATGTTGGCGGGGGCGTAGGTGACGATGATGGCCCGGTCGGGGATGGGGGTGAAACCGGCTTCCTTGACGAACTCGGTGACATATTTTTCAGCAGGCATGGTGCATTCTCCTTTTCGTTTTTTTGTGTGGTTGCTTTCGATGGTCTGAGTATAGCAGGCCAGCGCGGAGAATGGCCGTTTCTTTCGCCAATGGTCAAATTCCCTTCGCCAAATGCAAAACGCGCGGCAGCCCCGAATGGTCAGGGCCACTGCGCGTTCTCTGCGGGAGCAGCTGCTCATCCAGGCGGCTGGATTTTAGCCCTACTACCGCGCCTGTTAGGCTTTTGCTTTCCGCCTTTTTATTTCAGGTTTTCCAATGCGGACGGGTTCTGCTCGGTGAATGCCTGTATGGTCGAACAGTCTGAAAAGTCAAGGCAACTGCCGCAGCTGGAGAGGCCTTTTTGCATTGCGCACCTGCGAATTTCACATAAGCTTTCGCAGAACACCGTTTTTGTTCCATCCCCACGACAGCCTTCGCAGTTAATATGCTCCGGCAGAATCGGAGCATTGTTCAGTTCTGACCATAACTTGGCTGTCTTTTCCCGCAATGCCTGGTCATTGTGAATCGTCGCCAAGTAGGCATCGCAATGCTCACAGTCAAGTCCGCAGCATCCAATCATATTTTTCAAGTGCATCCATCCTCCCGGTTGATTGTAAAATTGTTCCTTCACTCCGCCCGATATTCACTTTTCGCCTTTCGGGACATCAGGCAGGTCTCCCCGTTGTCCAGCTCCACCGTCTGCTCCTTCAGGTGTACCGCCCGGATCCGGGAGCGGTTGACCAGAAAGCTCCGATGGCACCGCCAGAACCCCTCCCCCAGCTGCTGGGCGAAGTGATCCAAGCTGCTGTTGAACTCCAGCAATTCATTGTCCAGGTGCATCTGCAGGGTATGCCGCAGACCCACCGCCTCCAGATAGAGGATGCTGTCTGTGGGGATGTGCCGCACGGTGTCCAGGATCTTCACGGTACAGTAGCTGCCCTGTCCGGGGCGCTGAGACTCCATCCGTTCCCGGATGCTCTCCAGGCAGCTCTGCACCCGGCCGGTCATGGCGGCGCGGTCGCCTTTGACGATGTAGTCCAGCGCCTCCAGCCGCAGGCGGAAGGTCTCAAAGGCAAGATCGTTGTGGGCCGTAATGAACACAATGAACCCACGGGGATCGTACTGCCGCAGCTTTTGGGCCAGCTCCAGGCCGCTCATTTTGCCGGGAAAGTCGATGTCCAGGAAATAGATGGCCGGAACGGAGTCCTGCCTTTGCAGCACCAGCAGTTCCTCCGGATCTTCCAGGGCCCTCACCGGGCCCATATCACTGTCCAGGATCAGAATTTGATTGCCGACGATCTGCTCCAGGTTCTTGCGGATGGGCAGCTCGTCATCACAGATGTAGACCGGGATCATGGAAATCACCTCCTGGGCGGTCAGGCCGCCGGGATATGCAGCTCCTGAATGAACATCCCGTCCTTCAGGTAGGTGCGGGTGGCGCAGCCGCGGCACCGGGCCACAATGCGCCGGTAACTGGTCAGCCCCGTGCCGTGGCCGGAGCCCTTGGTGGTGCAGCCTTTCTTTGCCAGGGCGGAGAGATCCGGCGCCTGCTCATAGTTGTTCGCCACCGCCAGATACAGCTCCTTCTCCTCCTGAAGCAGCACCACCCGCACTTGCCCCTCCCACTTCGGAACGGCCTCGATGGCGTTGTCCAGCAGGATGCCCAGGGCCCGAAGCAGATCGTCGGTATCCATACTCAGCTGACCGTTCACCGGCCTGAGGGCCTCCAGCACTCCCTTGATCCGCATCTGCCGCATCTTTGCCAGCTTGGTGGCCAGGAGGCTGCGCAGGGGGTAGAACTGGATGTTGTTGAGCCCGTCCATCTGGGCGATCTCGCTGCCCAGCTTCTCATCGAAATAGCTGCTGGTGCGCTTCATAAAGTCCTGGATGCCCGCCAGATCCCCCTCCTGGGCCTGGAGGGTCAGGCCGGAGAACAGATTGGTAAAGTCGTGGCGGAAGGCCCGGATCTCCTGCTGCAGCTCCTCCAGCAGGGCCATGTGGGCCTGCTGCTGCAGAATGGTTTCCTCCTGGGCCTTGATGCGGTCCTGCCCGGCGGCATACATGGCGGCAAACTGGAGCAAGAACACTCCCACCACGATCAGCGCAAAGAAGAAGGTGGCGTAATTGGCATCCGGGGTCAGGTCCGGGAACAGGAGCTGCTGCAAGGGCATGATGAGCGTCAGAGCGAGGCAGACCGCCAGGGTCAGGATCCCTCTGGCCCGGCTGCGGAACATGGCGGCAAAGTAGCGGTAGAAGCCGGACCGCTTCAGAATGGCCGCCACCAACAGGGCCACTCCAACCGTCAGCATATAGGGCACGTCCAGCCGCACAAAGGCCAGGAAGTGCTGCCGGTCAAAGAGCGGCGAGTACTCCTCCACCACATACACCATGGTGTTGTTGGCGGTGTTGACCACGAAGGTACACAGAATGGCCGCCGTAAAGGTGTGCAGCAGCGGGAGATGGTGGAGCCTGCTCATCATCAGACCCAGGATCAGCGCCATCAGCAGATAACCGGCGGTGTCAAAGACTGCGGAGGGCATATCCTCCTGCCCGGTCACCACGGTGTAGAGGAGGTACAGGAACATCGCAGACCACTGGATCACCTCCCCGCAGATGAAAAAGAGGGCCAGGGACTTCCGGAGGATCCTGCGGCCCAGGATGCCGGCGGTCAGGATATACAGGGCCAGGGCCATCATGGCCATGATGAAGGCCACGGTGCCCAGGCGATATGCCAAACTCATAAGCGTTCCTCACTCGACTGGTTTTCCGGCCGCCGCCATCCGCAGAATCCGGCGGCAGCGGCACAGCGCCAGTATTATACAATAGACGCCCTTTCCCGTCAATCGCAGGGGGCCGGTTGATTCGGGAGAAAGGAAACCGTGGCCCGCACGCCCTCCACCGTATTTTCAATCTTACACGCCGCCCCGTGGCGGTCCAGGATCATCTTCACCAGATACAGCCCCAGGCCGCTGCCGCCGGTGGCCCGGCTGCGGGAGCCCTCCTCCCGGTAGAAGGCCTCGAACAGGTGGGGCAGGGCCTCTTCCGAGATGTGGGCCCCGGTGTTCTCCACCGTCAGGGCCGCTCGGCCCTCCAGCAGGCCGCACCACACCCGCACCTCCGCTCCCTCCGGCGAGTAGAGGGCGGCGTTGGACAGCAGGTTCCCCACCGCCTTCCCCAGCAGGGAATCGTCCCCGGTGACGGTGAGCCCCGGCGTCAGATCCTTCGCCAGTCGCTGATTTTTCTGCTCCAGAAGAGGCGCGTCCAGGGCCAGCTGGCGCTCGATGAGGGCGGACAGATCCACCGGCTCCCGCTTCACCGTCACAGAGCCGCTTTCCATACGGGAGATCGCCAGCATCTCCTGTACCAGATTTTCCATCCGCCCCGTCACCTGGAGGGAGCGAAGCAGGTACTTATCCCGGTCCCGGTAGACGCCAACTCCCTCCAGCATGCCGGAGAGCTGCCCCTTCAGGATGGTCACGGGGGTCTTCAGCTCGTGGGAGGCGGCGTTGAAGAAGGCCATCCGCTGCCGGTCCAGCTCCCGCTCCCGCTCCACCTCCCCCCGGAGGGCCCGGTTGGCCCCCTCCAGGTCGGTGAGGGCGGCGGACAGTTTCCGGGCCATCTGGTCCAGGCTGCGGCCCAGCCGGCCGATCTCGTCCCTGCGCTTCTCGCCGCTCTCCCATTGAAAGTCCAGCTGTGCCATTTTTCCGGCGATTCCGCTCAGGCGTACAATGGGCCGGGTGATGTACCGGGAGTACACCAGGGCGCACAGCAGGGAAAAGACCAACAGCACCAGCAGAATCCACGGGGCCATCTGAGCCAGGGCGCGGACCGCCAGGTTTTCCGCCTCCATCCGGGGGGTGACGTAGAGGGTATAGGAGTCCTCCTGGCCGGCAAAGCGCACCTCCGCAGTGATGGCGGCCTGCTCGGACATAGTGACGGCCACCGTGTCGTCTGTATGGGAGGTTCCCGCGTCATAGGTGACGGTGGAATCCCCCTGGACGGATGTGATGACCAGGGAGCTGTCCTCATATACCGGCTGGACGGCCAGCTGGGAGCCGGTGTTGGCAATCTGGCCGTCCGGCCCCACCAGCATGGCCTCCGCCCCGGAGGTGCGGATAAACTGGTCCAGCAGAGGGCCGCAGCTTTGCTCCTCCGTCCCGGCCAGTTGGTCCACCAGCTGGTCCACCTGGGCTGTCAGGTCGCCGGTGACCACCGCGGTGTAGGTGCTGGGGGTGGCCCAGGCGATGAAGCCGAAGGTAATTGTCCCGG
>OGHJ01002362.1_pt1 | contig 16189 bp, 15 predicted proteins | sample 1571351 | NCBI WGS metagenome assembly OGHJ01 (sample SAMEA2582037, study PRJEB24529) | metagenome | biome: Human gut stool | place: China | collected 2011 | reverse complement strand
CTGCTTTCCGAAAAAAAGGCACTCTCTGCGGTCCATGTATTCCGGCACCGGGAACTGGCGGCTAAGATTGCGGCTCTGACGGAGGATTTGGAGGAACTGCGTTCGGAGAAAAATCTGCTTCTGGCATCGCTGGCATATTCCGAGGAAGATGCTGCCGATAAATTTTCCAAAGACATTGCTGTCATGGAGCAGAGCCTGAAACGATTGGAAGAACAGGAACAGAAGTATTCCGCCGAACTGGATGCTGCCCTGAACGAGTATGCCGGGCTTCGGGAACAGGCACAGGGTGTCAATCCGGTGCAGCTGTGTGAAGCAAGGCAGGCCATCCGCCCCGTCAAAGAACAGGAAGCAGAGAACCGGGCACAGCAGGTCTACGGCGAGAAGTACAACCCGCTGCTGATGTTTGACAGCAAAAAGGCGGTTTCCCGTATGCTTCATGAGGATATGGAGCAACAGGAGGTACGGAGAATGATGCGACAGGCGCAGAAGGAGCAGCAGACTCTTCAAAAGAAAAAGAGTGAGCAGGAACGGTAATCCACCGTTCCTGCTCACCCAAGATGACCTTATAAAAGATCATTTAACAAATTCATACACTTTACCTTTTGCTGCAAGTTGGCACTGCCATATACATTGAGAGTAAAAGACACATTTTTATGTCCGAGAATTTCAGAGAGAGATTTCACATCAAACTCTGGTATTTCAATGGCTCTTACGGCAAATGTATGCCGTATCTCGTGGAACTTTACCTTTTGCAGCCCATTTCGTTTTAAAAAACGGGAAAAGAACTGCCTGTAAGTTCGAGGCTCTGTCGGCTTTGTTTTGCCAGTCAAGAAGTAATGGTTGGGATTTTCCGTATAAAACTTCTTGATAATGTTCATGAGCAAAGACGGTACGGGAATTGTTCGAGCTGATGTCTTGGTCTTCGGCGGCCCTATGTGCAGATAGGACTCTCCCTTTTTCTTGTCATAGATGCGTTGAACGGTTTTGTTGATGCTGATGGTTTTATCTGTCAACGAAATGTCCTTCATCTGTAAGCCGCAGAGTTCACCAATCCGCACACCGGTAAACAGTGCAATGAGTATGCCGGCGGTCTTCCGGTTCAGGTTCATGTATATACACTGAATTAAAGCCTGCTCTTGATCCTTGGACAGAGAAACCACCTTTTTTATTCCCAACTCTTTGGGGTATTCTATCAAGTCCCAGTTGAGCAGTGGTATTGCTCTTTCCTTGTAGGCATATTCCATAGCAAGCCGCAGCACGAGAATCACATCTCGTATGGTCTTCACAGTGAGACCGCCGGACTTATCCAGCCGCCCGGACTCGTAAAGATACGATATGTAGCTCTGAATGTCCGGCTCGGTAATGCTGCCGATCTTCCGCTTACCGAAGTGAGGTATTAAGTGATTTTCGGCTATCAGCGTAAAACTGGCATGGGTTGACGGTGTGATCATCGGCTTCTTTTGATTTAGCCAAGTGTTCAACAGCGTCTTGAATTGTGTATTGTTAGTCATGTTGACCACCTCCACGATTATTATCACGTGGAGGACGAAGATGTGCATTTCCATCCTCAAGTAACGGTCTCGAAAAGCGTCCGAAACTCCGCTTCCCTGGCTTTGATGAGCCGTGGAAGGCAGAAATGCTATCTGATTTTTCAGAGCGTGTGACACGAAAGAACACAAAGAATGAAACGAACCTTCCACTGACGATTTCTTCTAAGGACGGGCTTGTCGATCAAATTAGCTACTTCAACAAGACGGTTGCCAGCAAAGACATCAGTAGCTACTATCTTCTCAAAGAAGGAGAATATGCCTACAATAAAAGTTATTCTGTTGGGTATGATTTCGGCTCAATAAAACGTCTTGATCGTTATCCGATGGGGGCTTTGTCCACCCTATACATTTGTTTTGCTTTAAAAAGGCATAATTCTGATTTTATCAGAGCTTATTTCGACTCTCTGAAATGGTACCGTGAAATATATATGATTTCTGCTGAAGGGGCAAGGAATCACGGATTACTGAATGTGCCCACTGAAGATTTTTTTCAGACTATCCACTATCTCCCGCAGGACACTCGTGAACAGAGAAAAATAGCCAGCTTTATTATCACTTTAGATCGGCGCATAGATGCACAGCAGTCTCTTGTCAAAAGTCTCAAGAAGTATAAAAGAGGACTACTTAAAGATATGTTCCCTCAAGAAGATGCGACTGTCCCAAAACTCCGACTTGCAGGATTTACCGGCGATTGGGCACAACATAATCTTGGAGATTTAATGAATGTTACATCTGTAAAGCGTATTCATCAATCAGATTGGACAAACTCGGGTGTAAGGTTTTTAAGAGCAAGAGATATAGTGGCAGCGGCAAAGAATGAGAAAGTATCAGAACCTTTATTTATATCCCAAGAGAAATATAACGAATATAGCGAAATATCTGGCAAGGTAAAAAAAGGAGATTTGCTTGTTACTGGTGTAGGAACTATTGGAGTTCCTATGCTGATAAATAGTGATGAACCGCTATATTTTAAGGATGGGAATATAATTTGGTTTAAGAACGAAAACATCATTGACGGAAAGTTCTTCTATTATTCTTTTGTAAGTGATGGTATTCAGAAGTTTATATTAGAATCTGCTGGAACTGGAACCGTAGGAACATACACCATCGACAGCGGAAGAAAAACACCAGTATACTTACCTGTTCAAAGAGAAGAACAAATTCAAATTGGCAAGTATTTTAGTCAGTTGGACGCTCTTATTGTCCTTCACCAGCGTAAGTTAGATATACTGATGCAATGCAAAAACGGGATAGTGCAGCAGCTCTTCATATAAAGAGCTGCTGCAACAACGACTTCTTCATAGCAAGAAAAAGATCCAATTCACAAACAGCTCTCTTGATATAAGAGTCAAAAGCGGTGAGCATATCCGCAATCTGTTTCTGCTCTTCTAAAGGGGGAATGTCCAATACCATTGCCTTTATTGTATCGCCTGTAACTCCTTTGATAGATGTTCCTTGTGTTTTCATGGCTTCAAGTTTCATCCTGAATGCGATTTGATACGCCATGTAGTGTGTGTTCCCTGTGATAGAAGTTATGTTGGTAAAATCCTGACTTGTACAGAGGCTTTCAGGCATTATTGCGACTTTTCCTACCCCTACTCGTGAGACGATAGCGATTGTACCTTCGGGGCAAAGTTTTGTGGCTGAATTATCAATTGCCGTTTTTGTTATTCTTCGAGTCACGGAAATATCATCAATCCACTCTTCTTGTATGTCGGATGATGAAATCCAGCCAATCTCACCCTCCCAATAAGAAGAAACATCCTTTGAGGGTGTACCCCCTCCGCAAAACGAAGCAATATCATGAAGGGCTAACTTTTCCCAAGAGGGCTTTCGTTTTTTGATAAAAACGAGCTTGTGCAATCCTCTTTTATACTTCTGACTAAGTACGCAGAAAAGCTATATGAAAGACGAAAATCCCTTGCAATAGCGGAAATTCTCTGCTACTGCAAGGGATTTTGCTTCAAGATCTTGCTACTGTTCAGTTTAAAAATAGACCTCAAGTAACGGTCTCGAAAAGCGTCCGAAACTCCGCTTCCCTGGCTTTGATGAGCCGTGGTGTAGCCACAAATTCAGCGCTGTATTTTCCTTCTTGCAAAACAACACTCTTTCACGAGCTGAGCTTGATGCAACCGGAGATGTGCTGGATATTCATTATGGTGATGTATTGATCAAATACGGAAGTATTCTCGATGCCACAGACAACACCATTCCCCACATTATTTCTGGGCATGAAAGCACAAATTACGACTATCTTCAAGACGGGGATATAATTGTTGCAGATACCGCCGAAGATAAAACAGTTGGAAAAACAATTGAACTATTGAATATTTCCGGCAGAAAGATCGAGGCTGGACTGCATACAGTTCCGTGTAGACCTCTTTTCCCGTTTGCATCCATGTATTTGGGGTATTACATGAACACCCCCCACTATCACAAGCAGCTCATTCCTTTAATGCAAGGTATTAAGGTTCTGTCTATCAGCAAGGGGAATATTTCTAAAACTGAAATCTCATCTCCACAAACGATTGCTGAACAGGAAAAGATAAGCCGTTTTCTATATCTGCTGGATCAAAGGGCAGCGGCTCAGAGTAAAATCATTGATGCCCTCAAGAAGTATAAAAGAGGATTGCTTAACAAGCTTTTTTCAAATATCAATAGCAATATATATCCGACAGTCTATTTATCCGAAGTCGCTGATTTTTTACAGGGGCTTACTTATAGTCCAAGTGATGTTTCAGTTTCGGGGTATCTTGTTTTAAGGTCATCCAACATTCAAAATGGTATGCTGTCTTTTGATGACTGTGTTTATGTAGACAAGAAAGTGGATGAGAGCTTACAAGTAAAATGTGATGATGTCATTATGTGTGTACGAAATGGCAGCAAAAATCTTGTTGGAAAAACTGCGCTAATTCCCCCAAATATGCCTATGACAACATGGGGCGCATTTATGATGATAATTCGTAGCAAGCTAAATGATACGTATATCTTTCATTACTTGAACAGCCAGATGTTTTTCTCTCAAGTTTTCAAGGACGCGGGTACAGCAACGATCAATCAGATAACCAAAGGAATCCTTAATGAATGCAAGTTACCTCTTCCTCCCGAAACGGAAAGAAAACAAATTTCAAAAATGCTTTCTTCATTCGATGCCAAAATTCAAAATGCAGAGAAGTGCTTGGCCACATTGGTGAATCTAAAAAAAGCTCTTTTGCAACAACTCTTTATATAAAAAGCTGCTGCAACAGAGAGTTGCGCATTTTAGTAAGATGATTTAGCTCCTTCTCACATGACTCTATACGGTTGCTAATTGCCTCAAGAACTTTTATTATGCGGATCTGTGTCTCAGGATCAGGATATGATATTTCAATCTTTGAGATTTCACTTGCCTGTACATGAACAACAGATTTACCCTGAGCGATACGGGCAATATTCCCGTTGACGATGTGGTTAAGTATGTAGCTCATTATTCTTCCGTCAATTTTAGTGCTTCGGAAAATATTAAGATCACCAGCAAGAATAACACCCGGAAGCATAACACACGAAGCTGTGGAAATTTCTTCTGATGTTTCCCCAGAAGTAGGTATAAGCACATCTCCCACCATACTATGATAAACTTGTTCAACTACTGCTTCCGTTTTTCTGACAACGGATGTAATTACTTCATGGTAGGTTGTATATAGCTCGCCGTACAGAATAAATGGAGTTCCTGTTTCGGAAATATCGGCTTTTGATAATGGCGCACCCTTGATAAAGGAGCCAAGATTACCTATGGTATCACACTGCCATTGAACTTCTTTTAGACCACAATGCTCTGGCGATAATAGGGAGCGAACGACACCTCTTTTATACTTCTTGAGGGTCTCAACCAAAGTACGTTGCGTCTCGATTCTTCGCTCTATGGCATCGAGAAATAAAGTGATCCTTTCCTGTTCCTTTGCAGAGGGAACATTTATTGGCATTGCGAAAAAGACGTCATCCTTGATGCTCACTCTGTCATGTCTTGCACCGCTGTCACCGGACATATAGATGTACCGATGCCATGTCGACGAGCGAAAATACCACTCGAAGTAAAGCGGATTGATTTCTCGCTTGGCACGGAAGCACAAGTACAAAGGAGACACTATTCCCGCCTCCGGGTATTGATAGCTACTTATGGGGCCGTAAGGTGCATCGGCAGATTTTCTGGGGTTGTAAACAAAATCGTTGGACTTGATGATATAGTATCCATTTGTATTATCGCTGTTTGCAATGTCCTTATCAAAATACTCTCGCTGAGGAATCAGGCCTTGCTTTGCTGAATTGCAGATAACATTACTAATCATTCCATCAGAGTTCTTCTTAGTGCTTTTAACAAAATAGTCTGAAAGAAGAGCTGTGTTCCACGGCTCATCAAAGCCAGGGAAGCGGAGTTTCGGACGCTTTTCGAGACCGTTACTTGAGGATACATTTGCCATAATTATTCGCCCTCCACTTCGAACGGGAAATCAAGTCCCAGCTCGTCAAAAAACGGTTTCAATTCTGCATCAATGCCCTTAATTTCGTTCTGGAGCTGGCGGATTTCCGCAGCTACTTGGTTCAGATCAATCTCTTCCTCCGGCTCGAAGGTATCAACGTACCGGGGGATATTGAGGTTGAAGCCGTTCTCTGCAATTTCCTGCATCGTGGCAACATGGGCATACTTGTCCACATCCTCACGACGCTCGTAAGTCTCAACAATCTTGTCAATGTCGCACTCACGGAGAATATTTTGGTTTTTACCGGCTTCAAAATCGCCAGAAGCATCAATGAACAGAATGTTGTCGGCATTGTCATTTCGCTCTCTCTTGAGGACAAGGACACATACCGGAATGCCTGTGCCGAAGAAAAGGTTGGCCGGAAGACCGATCACAGCGTCCAGAACATTCAACTTCTGGATAAGGTGTTTGCGGATCACTTCTTCTGCAGCACCACGGAACAGAACACCGTGAGGTAACAGCACAACAGCTCGTCCGTCCTCATCCATGTGATGTACCATGTGCTGAACAAAAGCGAAGTCAGCCTTGCTCTTCGGGGCAAGCTTGCCGTACTCATTAAAACGGGGGTCTTCCATAAAGCTCAGATCGCCAGACCATTTAGCAGAATACGGGGGATTTGCAACCTGAACACGGAATTTCATGTCACCAAAGTAGTCATGCTCCAAGGTGTCTCCGTTGTAGATATTGAAATTCCGGTAAGGAATGCCACGGAGAATCATGTTCATTCGGGCGAGGTTGTAGGTCGTGGAAGTTAACTCCTGACCATAGTAGTTACGGACATTAGCATAGCTCTTGAGGCGAAGCAAAAGAGAGCCAGAGCCACAAGTGGGGTCGGCTGCATCCTTAACATCAGTCAGCCCAAGGCAAGCCAAACGGCACAGCAGTTCAGCAGGCCCTGAAGGAGTATAGAACTCGCCAGCCTTTTTACCGGCTGTTGCTGCGAACTGCCCAATCAGATACTCATAGGCATTGCCAAGGACATCAATCTTCGTGTCTTCCACACTAAAGTTGATTTCATCCAAAGAGGCAATGATTTTTGCCATAACAGCACTTCTATCCTTAACTGTGTGCCCCAACTTAGTAGAATCGAGCTGCATATCGGAGAATAGCCCGTCAAAATCCTCCTGCGAATCGTTGCCAAGAGTAGATTCCATCAGGGAGTTAATCGCTTTCTGTAAAAATTCAATATCAAAAGAACGATTTTCAACCATTTTGACCATCTTGCGAAACAGAAATTGTGGCTCAATGATAAATCCTAAGTCACGAAGAGCTTCCTCTACAACTGCGGTCTTATATTCCTCATCAGTCCAAGCATCCTCATAGCTGATATTATCATCTTTCAGCAGATTGGTCATGTACTTCTCGGTGCGATCCGAAAGGTAGTAGTAGAAAATCATGCCTAAGATGTAGTTCTTAAACTCGTAGGCTTCCATATTACCCCGGAGAGCGTTTGCCATTGCCCAAAGTTTGTTACAAAGCTCCTTCTGGTGAGCCTGAATACTGTTGTCCATTTCACATTCTCCTTATTGATATTTTTCGGTATGCTGCCGGATAAAGTCTACAATCCTATTGACTAAGGAACGTTTTTTCAACAGCGGCATCGGTTTTTCGATACGGTCACGGATGTTACCCGCATCCATTGTACCGGAGAACTCGTATTCCGAGATGAAGTCAGTAAGCATAGCGGGGTCGATTTCCTCTGTTTGCGCAAAGGCAACGATTTCCTCACGCTTTGTCTCATTCTCAAAGTCGTTGTAAGCAGCGTCGATTTCGTCTGCACTCTCAAGGCCAACAACAACACGGTCTAAGAAGGCTTGCAGGATCTCAACCTTGCGAAGCAACTGCGGATTATCGGTTCGTCCCAGTTCTTCCTTGATGTGCTTAATATCATAGTCCTTCTGTTTAGCATCATCAAAGTGGATGTTACGGATGAGGTTCATGATATAGGCAACATTAATCCTGTCGCTCTCCATTAGCTCGATGCAGAAGTCCACATCGTTCAGAACAGAGACAACTTCTCGATCTTTCTTGTGCTTTGCATAGAGCATCAGGTATTTACTCTTATAGTCCTGATATTCCTGCTCTGTCATGATAAGTGAGTTCTGGTCAAAGCTGAACTCAATGAAAGTTTGCAGAGATTGGAGATACTTCGTAAGCTCACGGAAGGTCTCAACGAAAAGCTTCTGGTCATCCTCACTCTGCATAGTGTCGATGTCAGCCGGTGTCTGCGCAAGTTGCTTCAACCGAGTAACCATCTCATTGAATTTCTCTACAAAGTAGAGATATTCGGGAACGACAATGCCCGACGTGTCGTGGCTTTTTGAGAAGAGCGTAAGAGCATCATCCGTTCTCTTCTTCAAGTTTCGATAGCAGATGATAATACCGAAGGGCTTGGTTTCTTTTTCCACACGGTTTGTTCTGGAATAGGCTTGGAGCAGATCGTGGTATTTCAAGTCCTTGTCTACATAGAGAACGGACAACTGCTTGCTGTCGAAGCCGGTCAGGAACATATTTACAACCAGAAGGATGTCAAGGGGCTTTGTCTTCTTACCCTTCACACGGTCGGAAATATCTTTATGGTATGCAGCAAATGTATCTGTCGAGAAGTTTGTGCTGTACTTCTCGTTATAGTCCTTGATGATCCGTTCCAGGGCATCCCGACTATGTTCATCTTTGCCCTCAGCCTCTTCATTCTGCCCATAAGAGAAGATACCGCTAATATTCAGGTCATGTTTGATCTTCTTGAAGATGTCGTAGTATTTAATCAGAGCTTCAATCGAAGAGACAGCAAAGATGGCTGTGTACTGACCATTTCTCGTTTTTGCCTTGTGATTCTGAACGATATGGTTTGCGATCAGAGACATCCGTTCCTCGGACATATAGAGTTCACCTACATCAATCGCATCCGCCATTGTGGGATCGTCCCAGTCAAAATCACCTTCCATTGTTTTAATGTACTCAATATGGAAGCCGAGAACATTATTATCGAAGATAGCGTCCTTGATGAGATAATTATGCACACATTCTCCGAACAGCATTTCCGTTGTCTGCGTAATTTTCCCATCAGTCTTTCCGTTCACCTCAAAACGGGGTGTGCCGGTAAAACCAAAAAATTGCGCTTTTTGGAAGTGACGAACGATGTCCTTATGCATATCTCCAAACTGACTACGGTGACACTCATCAATAATAAAGACAACCTTTTCATTTTTGTAGGTGTCCATGATGTTTGAATACTGAGGACGCTTAACCGCATTGGCCATTTTCTGCATCGTAGTAACGATAAGCTGTCGGTTTTTATCCTGCATCTGTTTTACAAGGACATCGGTACGATCAGTTGCATCAACAGAGCCGTTCTCGAACTTGTTGAACTCTTCCGTTGTTTGAGAGTCTAAGTCCTTCCGGTCAACGAGGAAGATGACCTTTTTAATGTTGGGGTTGGCTGCGAGAATCTGTGCCGTCTTAAAGGAAGTCAGTGTCTTTCCTGCGCCAGTTGTATGCCATACGTAGGCATTGCGGTTAGTAAGTGTAGCTTGCCGGACAAGGGCTTCCACCGCATATACCTGATAAGGACGCATCACCATGAGCAGTTTATCCGTGTCGTTAAGGATGGTATATCTCGTCAACATCTTTATGATGTGATCCCTTGCAAGGAAAGAGATGGAGAACTCTTTCAAGTTGGTAATACGCACATTATTGAAGTCCGTCCAGAAGAAGGCGAGGCTATGAAGCATATCTCTGTCAGAGTTGGCAAAATACTTTGTATCTACACCATTGGACACTACAAAAAGTTGGATAAAGTGGTACAATCCATTGTAGGAATGCTTTTTGTAGCGCATCACTTGATTGACAGCTTCTCGGATGTCAATGCCACGCCGTTTCAATTCCACTTGAATAAGCGGAAGACCATTGACGAGTATTGTCACATCATAGCGATTGACATACTTGCCGACAACAGTTGTCTGATTTGTCACCTGAAAAATGTTCTTTGTGTGGTCGGCATCGAAGAAAGAGAGGTACACCTTCGTCCCGTCCTCACGTTCCAACACGAACTTATCTCGAAGGATCTTTGCACTCTGGAAAACAGATTTTCCGAGCATGATATTCATTACACGCTCCCATTCTTTGTCGGTCAAGGGGCGGTCAAGCTTCGCTGAATTAAAGGTTTCAAATTGAGCTTTGAAGTTTTCTACCAGTGCGTCATAGTCTGGTATAGAGACGCTGGTATAGCCTTGCTTATTGAGCTGGTCTATGAACTGTTGCTCAAGGGCTGCTTCGCTTTGGTACGCCATATCTTCATCTCCTATACTTGAGGATATTTTTGAATAATCAGATATTGAAAATTTGAGATGCTTTTACAAAATAGGCTTTTACTGTGCAGAATCGTCATCAATAAATTCCATAATATCGTTCATTGTACACCCTAATGCCTTGCAAATCTTTCCAAGAATATCGGTTGTAACATTTTCACCATGATTTAATTTGTTGATGGTATAATGACTAATTCCAGCACATCTTTCTAAATCTCTTTTTTTCATATCTTTGTCTATCAATAGCTTCCAAAGTTTCTTATAGCTGACTTTCATAAAAATCCTCCGTCCCAATAAAATCAGTTATAAAAGTAAGTATAGCAGAAATTTGTCGGTTTCTCAATTATTATGTTTGCGAACGATGTAATATTGAGCGATATTTTGGCATGTTTATTTGGCTTTTTGATATAGGGTGATATCTCGTGGAGAAAACACCCTTGACAAATCTCTTTCCAAAAGCTGTTTCTGGAGAAGTACGCGGCAGACAATGGATTTGAGAACACCCTGTTCCTGTCTGACGACGGATACTCCGGGACCAACTTCGACCGGCCCGCGTGGAAGAAAATCGTGGAGATGATCGAGGACGGTGAGGTGGAGACCCTGATCGTCAAGGATTGTTGTGCGATAATGGGACTAAATCAGAAAGACCTTGAAAATCAAGGGATTCTGGCTTAGTCCCTTCTTTTTTGACCTGAAAGAGGAACAATCGCACTACAATCGGCGCACCGGATCAAAATCGGCTGGCGGTGGCTATGGAGGTACACTGCATAAGCCCTTTCCGTTGCGCTGCCCACAACGAAAGGAGTCCAACATGAAACAGGGAACTTTGGTTTATGACAACGCAACGGATCGATACGACATTCGCTTTGACCTTGACTGCTACTACGGCGGTCTGCACTGCGGGGAATGCTTCGATGTCATGGTCGGGGGCAAGTGGAAACCCACCCGGATCGAGATGGCTGCGGACTGGTATCTCGTCGGCATCCGCACGGACGATTTGCAGGGATTGAGGGTGAGGATGTGAAGACTTTTCTCAAGGAAGTGCTGCTTCCTCTGCTGATTGCCCTTTGTCTTGCCGCATTCTTCAAGCCGGTCTATATGGCGGACGGCGTATGTGACTACTTCCTGATGTGGCTCTGTGTCGGCTTCCCATTCGGCATCCGCAGGATGTGTCTCTGGCTCGTCCCCTTCGGTTACGGCATATCCGGCACAGTAGGAATCTTCGCACTCAACATCATCATCGGCGGTATTATCGGAGGACTCGCCCTGATTGTCGGGCTGCTGCTCGGCATCATCCATACCATCCGAGAAATCATCTGAATATCTGAAAAGCTAAGAGGGTTTGTTTCATTCTCCAATTCGGAGCATGAAGCAAACCCTCTTTTTTTGTTGCCCGAAAGCTGGAACAATCTGCCTCTTGCAGATGACGGCGGTGCGGCGAGGAAAGGAGAGAAAACAAAATGAGCTACATGACAGCCGGTAAGCTGCAAGCCTTTGAAGCCCTCATGAAGGAGATACCCGGCCACAACCACTATGACAGCGGATGCGACGGGATCTGCCCGGAATGTCGGTCGTGCTGCTTCCATCGTCCCTACTGGAAATATCAAACCTGTGTCTTCGAGGAATGTCCCTATTCCCCGGTGAAGTTGTCAACGCTGCGCTGTCAGCCGGTGATGGCAAGGGAGGGATAACCGCATGGCAGTCTATCGCGTCAACAAAAACCGTGGCTACACGGTCATGGCAAATTACCATCTCAGGGATAAAACCCTGTCCCTCAAGGCCGTGGGGCTACTCTCCAAAATGCTGTCCTTCAACGATGGCTGGCAGTTCTCAACGAAAGGTCTTTCGGCGATCTGCAAGGAAGGCCCTGATGCTGTTCTGGCAGCTCTCAGGGAGCTTGAGGACACAGGGTATCTCGTCCGTCATCAGTCACGGGATGAAAAAGGCCGGATGAGCAGCATGGTTTTCGAGATATACGAGAAGCCGCAGACGGGTTTGCCGGACACGGAAAAACCGCATACGGAAAAGCCGGACACGGATAATCCGTTCACGGGAAAACCGTGTACGGAAAATCCCGCACAATTAAATACTAATCAAGTAATTACCAACGAAAGAAATAACTCTCTGAGAAACTATCAATCTATCAATCTTGATGGGATGGACAGGATGGATGAACGGGAGCAATACAGGGAATTGATTCGGGATAACCTTGAGATCGACATCCGCTCTCAGGATAGGCACTATGACCTTGACCGGGTAAATGAAATTGTCGAGATCATGCTGGATGCTGTTTGCTCCACAAGACCCACCATCCGTATCAACGGAGAAGATATGCCGCAGCCGGTGGTTAAGTCACGCTTCCTCAAGCTGGACAGCGGCCACATCGACTATGTGCTCCAAGCGATGAACGATTGCCCTTCCGACATTCGGAACATCCGGGCATATCTGCTTACGGCGTTGTATAACGCTTCACTGACCATAGACAACTACTATTCAGCCCGCGTGAACTACGATTTTCACGGAAAAGGCTGATGCGTAAGCATTCTCAATCAACTTAAAGGGGGTGAGATGAAAACATGATCCACATTTTACACGGTGTCCCGCCTTAGTGACAGGATTGCCCCGCAAATCTCAGAAAGGAGGTCCCCATGCAGGATGAAGTAAATACCAAAGTCGTTGCGATTGCCATTAAGGGCGGCAGGATCACTGCGGAAGTGCTGAAAAAGGCGCTCGCCAAATTCATTGAGGAAATTGAAAAGGCCGAAAAGCAAGCCTCTCAGCCCAAGACCTACCGGGGCAAGCAGTCCATCAAGCACCTTATCGAGCAGAACGCCGCAATCAGCAACATCGAAGTGACCGACGGAAATATCAAGTCTTTCGAGCGCACAGCGAACAAGTACGGGATCGACTACGCGCTCAAGAAGGACACCTCTGAGCAGCCGCCGCGCTATCTCGTCTTCTTCAAAGGCCGGGATGTGGATGTGATGACTCAGGCGTTCAAGGAGTTTTCCGCCAAGACGGTCAAGCAGAAAGAAAAGCAATCCCTCAAGCAGAAGCTCTCCCGCAGCAGGGAGCAGTCCAAAGCCCAGCACAAGGAGAAGGTCAAGGTTAAGACGAAGGATCGGGGCGTTGAGCTATGAAAAAGAAACTCGACATCAAAAAGCTCGTCCTTCTCAATCTCCCGTATGTGTTCGCCTTCTACTTTGTGGATAAGCTGGCGGCAGTCTTCCGGCTGGCTCCCGGCACAGAGTTCATCGACAAGCTCACCGGCGGCTTTGCCAATTTCGGCGCAGCGTTCGCCAATCCGCTCCCCAGCTTTCATCCAGTAGACCTTCTCATTGGTGTGGCCGGAGGCGCGTTGCTCAAGCTGGCCGTCTACATCAAAGGCAAAAACCGCAAGAAATTCCGCCAAGGGGAGGAATACGGGTCAGCGCGTTGGGGACGACCGGAAGACATCCGGCCTTACATGGATGATGACTTTTCCAACAATGTCATTCTCACCCAGACCGAAGGGCTGACCATGAACAGCCGTCCGAAGCAGCCGAAGTACGCGAGGAATAAGAACATCCTTGTCATCGGTGGTTCCGGCTCGGGCAAGACCCGCTTCTTCGTGAAGCCCAACCTGATGCAGATGCACAGCTCCTATGTGGTCACTGATCCCAAGGGTACAGTGCTGGTCGAATGCGGAAAGATGCTTGAGAAAAACGGCTATATCATCAAGTCGCTGAATACGATCAACTTCCGAAAATCCATGCACTACAACCCGTTCGCCTACATCCGCAGCGAAAAGGACATCCTCAAACTGGTCAATACGATCATCGTCAACACGAAGGGAGATGGCGATAAGTCCGGGGAGGATTTCTGGGTCAAGGCAGAAAAGCTCTACTATACCGCACTCATCGGCTATATCTGGTACGAAGCGCCGGAACACGAGAAAAACTTCACTACCTTGCTCGAATTGATCAACGCTTCGGAGGCCAGAGAGGATGACGAGACTTTCAAAAATCCCGTTGACCTCATGTTCGATGAGCTGGAAGAGCGCGACCCTGACCACTTCGCGGTCAAGCAATACCGTAAATATAAGTTAGCCGCTGGCAAAACAGCCAAGTCGATCCTGATCAGCTGTGGCGCACGGCTTGCCCCGTTTGACATCGCGGAGCTGCGGGAGCTGATGAGTTACGACGAGATGGAGCTGGATTGTATCGGCGACCGCAAGACGGCGCTGTTCGTCATTATCTCTGATACCGACGATACCTTCAACTTTGTCGTGGCGATTATGTACTCCCAGCTTTTTAACTTGCTCTGCGACAAGGCGGATGATGTCTACAATGGGCGGCTTCCCGTCCATGTCCGCTGCTTGCTCGACGAGTTCGCGAACATCGGTCAAATCCCAAAGTTCGATAAACTGATTGCTACGATCCGAAGCCGGGAAATCTCAGCGTCCATCATCTTGCAGTCCCAGAGTCAGCTCAAGACCATCTACAAGGACGCGGCGGACACGATTGTCGGCAACTGCGACTGTACGCTCTTCCTTGGCGGTAAGGAAAAGTCCACTTTGAAGGAACTCAGTGAAATCCTCGGAAAGGAGACAATCGACCTATATAACACATCAGAAACCCGTTCGACCAACAACTCATACGGCCTGAACTACCAGAAGACCGGCAAGCAGCTTATGTCGGAGGACGAAATCGCTGTCATGGACGGCGGCAAATGTATTTTGCAGCTTAGAGGCGTGAGACCTTTTCTCAGTGACAAGTACGACATTACGAAGCATCCAAAATACAAAATGCTGTCCGACTACGATAAGCGCAACGCCTTTGACATCGAGAAATACCGTTCTCGCAAGCTGGTAGTCAAGCCCACCCAAACCTTCGACCTCTATGACATGGGAGAGGTTGAAGCCGATTGAAGCCCCGTCATGCACTGCGCATGGGCAATGCCCAAAGCAGAACAATGACGGGGCTTCTATTTTTTTGCCCATTTTCAATAATTCACACTCAAAAATCAAGGAGGTCACTCTATGGAATTTATCAATCAGGCGGTTACGGTCCTTCAGACGCTCGTTGTTGCCCTCGGTGCCGGTCTGGCTGTGTGGGGTGTGGTCAACCTCATGGAGGGGTACGGCAATGACAATCCCGGTGCCAAGAGCCAGGGCATCAAGCAGTTGATGGCCGGTGGCGGCGTGGTACTCATCGGCACGACCCTCATCCCCCTGCTGTCCGGTTTGTTCTGATCACCAGTTCGCGTGTCCACATGGGAGGGCGCGAAATGCCGCGCTCTCCCTTAATTTTTAATCAATTTCCAACATAAGGAGGTCATTTATGGAATTTATCAATCAGGCAGTTACCGTTTTGCAGACCCTCGTTGTCGCCCTTGGCGCTGGCCTTGCCGTGTGGGGCGTGGTCAACCTCATGGAGGGGTACGGCAATGACAATCCCGGTGCCAAGAGCCAAGGAATCAAGCAGTTGATGGCCGGTGGTGGTGTGGTACTCATCGGCACGACCCTTATCCCGCTCCTGTCTGGCCTGTTCTGATCCGGCAACCCCAGCATAACCGAAAGGTGGTGAAATATTGGGATTTATCCTTGAAAAAATCGAGGAAGCCATAAAAGAGCTTCTGATCGGCTGGATTGAAAGCAACATGACCAATATGTTCACCGATGTCAACGACAAGGTAGGGACGATAGCTGCTGAGGTAGGCAAAACGCCCTCTTCATGGGATAGCAGCATATACCAGATGATCCGGGGACTATCCGAAAATGTGATAGTCCCCATCGCTGGTATCATCATCACCTTTGTCCTGTGTTACGAGCTGA
>OGHJ01002354.1_pt1 | contig 16237 bp, 9 predicted proteins | sample 1571351 | NCBI WGS metagenome assembly OGHJ01 (sample SAMEA2582037, study PRJEB24529) | metagenome | biome: Human gut stool | place: China | collected 2011 | reverse complement strand
CCCCCGCCTCTACCAGGGCCTCCACGTGGCCGTGGAGCAGCTTGGCGGGGTAGCACACCGTGTCGGAGGGGATGGTGTGCTGGCCCTTCAGATAGAGCTTCCGGGAGGACTCGGGGGAGAGGACCACCTCGAAGTTGAGCCTGGTGAAGAAGGTGTACCAGAAGGGCAGGTTCTCGTACATGTTGAGGCCGAAGGGGATGCCCATCTTTCCACGGGAGCCGTCGCCGTCCCCCTTGCCCTCCATGGCCCGGAGCTTGTTGTATTTGTAGACCATGAGGTCGGGCAGCTGCACCTTCTCCTTGCCCAGGGGGCGGGAGCAGCGGTTGCCTGAGATGAAGCGCCGCCCGCCGTCGAAGCTGTTGACGGTGAGGGAGCAGTGGTTGGTACACAGGTTGCAGGTCACCGGCTTGGCAGTGTGGGTGAAGGACTGTAAAGCCTCGGCACTTAACAGCTCGCTCTTCTCCAGGCGGAGGTCCCGGGCGGCCAGGGCAGCGCCGAAGGCGCCCATGAGGCCGGCGATGGTGGGCCGGGTGACGTTGCGGCCCAGCTCCAGCTCGAAGGCCCGGAGGACGGCGTCGTTGAGGAAGGTGCCGCCCTGGACCACGATGTGCTTGCCCAGGTCGTCGGCGGAGGCGGCACGGATGACCTTGTAGACGGCGTTCTTCACGATGGAGATGGAGAGCCCGGCGGAGATGTCGTCCACGCCGGCGCCGTCCTTCTGGGCCTGCTTGACGCTGGAGTTCATGAACACGGTGCACCGGGAGCCCAGGTTCACCGGGTGCCGGGCGAAGAGGCCCAGCTTGGAGAAGTCGGCGATGTTGTAGCCCAGGGCCTTGGCGAAGGTCTCGATGAAGGAGCCGCAGCCGGAGGAGCAGGCCTCGTTGAGCATGATGGAGTCCACGGCGCCGTTGCGGATCTTGAAGCACTTCATGTCCTGGCCGCCGATGTCGATGATGAAGTCCACATCGGGGTTGAAGTGGGCGGCGGCGTTGTAGTGGGCCACCGTCTCCACCAGGCCCAGGTCGCAGCCGAAGGCGTTTTTGATGAGGTCCTCGCCGTAGCCGGTGACGGCGGCGCCCTTGACGGTGATGCGGTCGCCGCAGAGGCCGTAGATCACCTTCAGCTGCTCCAGCACCACGGAGACCGGGTTGCCCAGATTGGAGTGGTAATAGGTGTAGAGGAGGCCGCCGTCGGGGGCGATGAGGCACATCTTGGTGGTGGTGGAGCCGGCGTCGATGCCCAGCCAGGCGTCGCCGGAATAGGTGTGGATGTCCACCTCGGGGGGGTGGTTGGCGTCGTGGCGGACGGTGAAGTCCTCGTACTGCTCGGGGCCGTCGAAGAGGGGGTAGAGGGTGTCCATGGTGTTCTTGGCCTCCACCGACTCCTCCAGCAGCTTGAGGGCCTCGTCAAAGGGCCGCTCCACGTAGTCGGTGGAGCACAGGGCGGCGCCCATGGCGGCGAAGCAGTCGCCGTCAGCGGGGAAGATGGCGTGCTCGTCGTCCAGCTTCAGGGTCTCCACGAACCGCTGCCGCAGGCCCATGAGGAAGTGGAGGGGGCCGCCCAGGAAGACGATCTTGCCCTGGAGGGGGCGGCCCTGGGTGAGGCCGGCCACGGTCTGGTCCACCACGGCCTGGAAGATGGAGGCGGCCACGTCCTCCTTCCGCCCGCCCTGGTTGAGGATGGGCTGGATGTCGCTCTTGGCAAAGACGCCGCAGCGGGAGGCGATGGGGTAGATCTTCTCGTGCTTGAGGGAGAGGGCGTCCAGCTCGTCGATGGAGACGTTGAGCAGGGAGGCCATCTGGTCGATGAAGGCGCCGGTGCCGCCGGCGCAGGAGCCGTTCATGCGCTCCTCCAGAGCGCCGCCGAAGAAGATGATCTTGGCGTCCTCGCCGCCCAGCTCGATGACGGCGTCGGTGCCGGGGATGTAGGTGTTGACGGCGGCGGCGGTGGCGTAGACCTCCTGGACGAAGTCGATGCCGGCGGCCTTGGCCACGCCCAGGCCGGCGGAGCCGGTGATGACCAGCTTCACGTCCTTGCCCCGGAGCTTGTCCTCGATGGTGTGGAGGGTCTCGCAGGCCCGCTCACGGGCCTTGGAGTAGTGCCGCTCGTAGGAGCGTAACAGGAGCTTGTTGTCCTCATCCAGCACCACCACCTTGACGGTGGTGGAGCCGATGTCGATGCCGATGCGAAGGCTCATAGGTTCACCTCATAGCCCCGGTCCCGGCCGGGGCGGATTTTTTCGTACCCTATATACTATAACAAATCGACAGATTTTACAACTGACAAATCTGTAAAGAAAATACCATAAATCCTAGTGGATTTCAATGGTATTTTGACGGAAAAAACGGTGCTGCCACTTTGGGTGAAAAAAGGGGAAATTTTAAGAAATCTTAATCTCCGCCTTGCCGGGGTTTAAGAAAGTGGAGCTACAATGGTCTCAGAAACGGCGAAAGGAAGATGGCTATGCGTGCGATCACAGATGGAAGAATGGAGAGTGGGCCGTGGCAGGTACAGGAGGAGCCGGTGCCCCAGAGCCGGCGGTGGCCGGTGTGCCTCATCGTGCTGGCTCTGTGCGGGGCGCCCATCGCCATCCCTCTGGCGGTGGGTGGGGTTGCCCTCATTGGAGGCCTCCTGCTGTGCCTTTTGACGCTCATCGCTGGCGCCGGAGTGGCCGGGGTACTGAGCGTGGGAGCGGGAGCAGTGGCCTCGGTGGTGGGCTTTGCCGGGCTCTTTGTCCACGGACTGAACTGGGGGCTCCACTATATGGCAGGCGGTGTGGTGTCCTCTCTCTTTGGTTTTTTGATGCTGGCTCTCTTCGCTGGGGGTGTATTCCTGTGCTACCGGATGGTTGTGTGGCTCCTCCGGCGGCGGGACTCTGTGATGTAATAGGCGCAGAGCATGTTGAACAACAGCACCAAGTGGGCTATACTGGTATTACCAGATCCATGAAGGGCGGTGCGGACGGTGACGAAGGCATTCCGGAATGGGAAAAAGGCGCTGTGGCTGCTGGCAGGGATAATAGCTGCACTCTTTCTTGCAGCTGCCTTGCTCTGGTGGGGCCGACCGGTGGAAGCCCGGCCCGCCCTAACTGACTATGTGGGGGGCTTGGACAGGTATGAGACGGTCCGGATTACCCGGCAGGACGGCCAGACGCTGACATTGGAGGAGCCACAGGCGGCGGAGTTAAAGGAACTGCTAGACCAGCTCTCCTTCACCGGAGCGGCGGAGGAAAAGACCAGCCGGGCAAACAGTGCCCCGGGCTTTGAGGCCGCGGTCCAGCTGGCGTCTGCCGGCGGAACGGCCCATACCGTCACCTTTGTGACTGGCGGAGCGGATGAGGCCCATGTGCGCCTCGACCTCTCCGACGGGACCACGGTCCACATCACCGGTGCGTTCCAGGCGGATTACCGGGCGGCGGCGGATTTCATCAACGGGCTCTGAGAGCTGCTATTTGTAAGAAAACGAGGCGCTTTCCCTTACGGGGAGCGCCTCGTTTTTATGAATGAATGTATCCTTAGCCCCGGCGGTAGGTCCGGGTGATGTGGGCCAGCTTGCCGGAGACGTCCGGGTTGAGGGCGGCGGCGCGGACCCGCCAGGACCAGTTGAGAGGGCCGGCGGTACCGGGGAAGTTGACCCGGGCGTCTGCGCCCAGGCCCAGCACATCCTGGAGTGGGGCGATGGCCAGGGCGCTGGGGCACATCCAGGCGCCGCAGATAGCCCCCCAGCCGAAGCCCTCGTCGGCCCGGAGCCGCAGGTAGTCGGAGGCAAAGTCCCGCTCGGCGGGGGTAGCCTCGTCAAAGAGCCACTGGACGAAGGTGGGGGTGTCATGGGTGCCGGTGTAGACCACCGATTCCCTGGGGCAGTTGTGGGGGAGGTAGGAGCTCTCTCCGTTGGGGTCGAAGGCGAAGACCAGGATTTTCATGCCGGGGATACCGGAGTTGTGGATGAACTGCCACACGTCGTCGTCCAGGACACCCAGGTCCTCGGCGATGAGCTCCAGCTGAGGGACCTCCTTGGCGAAGTGGTCCAGCAGGGCCTGGCCGGGGCCCTTCTCCCAACGGCCGTCCTTGGCGACAGAGGAAGAAGCGGGAATAGCCCAGTAGGTGTGGAAGCCCCGGAAGTGGTCGATGCGCAGCCGGTCGTAGAGGAGGGCGGCGTTCCGGAGCCGCCGGGTCCACCAGTCGAAGAGCTCGGCCCTGTGACCGGCCCAGTCGTAGAGGGGGTTGCCCCAGTACTGGCCCACGTCGGAGAAGGCGTCGGGGGGAACACCGGCCACAGCAGTGGGCACGAAGTCCTCGTCCATCTGGAAGAGCTGAGGCTGAGCCCACACCTCCACGCTGTCGGCGGAGACGTAGATGGGCAGGTCACCCATAATGGCGATGCCCTTCTGATTGGCGTAGGCCTTCAGATCCTTCCACTGGCGGAAGAAATGGTACTGGAGGAAGACCTGATAGTCCACCTCGTCGGCCAGGTCCTGGCTCCAGCGAGCCATGGCCTCCGGCTCCCGACGGCGGATGTCGTCGGGCCACTGATCCAGGGGGAGGTTCAGCTTCTCGTGGATGGCGGAGAAGAGGGCGTGGTCGGGGAGCCAGTCGGCCTGTTCCTTCAGAAAGGCAGCTCGGGCGGCGGTGTCGGTGTCCCGGCGCCAGGCGGCGTGGAGAAGAGAAGGGCGGTTCTCCCGGAGCCAGTTATAGTCCACACGGTCGGGGTCGGGGTAACGGGCGGTGTCCAATTCCTCACGGGTGAGGAGCCCCCGCTGGACGAATTCCTCCAGGTCCAGCAGCCAGGGGCTGCCGGCAAAGGCGGAAGGGGACATGTAGGGGGAATCGCCGCTCCCAGGCGGCACCAGGGGGAGAATCTGCCAGGTGTGCTGCCTGGCCTGGGCGAGGAAATCAATGAACTGGCGGGCGCCACTGCCCATGGTCCCGATGCCGTAATCACCGGGCAGAGAGAAGATGGGCAGGAGCAGTCCGCTGGAACGTCCTTTCAGCATGCATGTGCCTCCATTTCGTGGACCCGCAGGGAAGAGCTGTCCCGAGCGGGATGGTTTCTTTCCTATTATAAGTCAAAGGGGGAGGCTGGTGCAAGGGCGGCGGGCGGCTTTACATTTTGGAGAGAAGGGGCGTATAATAAAACAATAAGGAAGTGATACCATGAAGACCGGCATCGTGCTGGAGGGCGGCGCCCTCCGGACCATTTTTTCCAGCGGTGTCTGTGATGCCCTGCTGGAGGCGGACCTTCTGCCTGACTATGTCATTGGCGTTTCGGCGGGCATTGCCTACGGCGTGAGCTATGTCTCCCGCCAGAAGGGACGCAATCTGGAGATCGTGACCAAGTACGCCAACGACAAGCGTTATATGGGGCTGCGGAACCTGGCGGTTCCCTCCAACCGCTGTTATTTTGGCCTGCGCTTTACCTATGAGACCATTCCAAACGAGCTGGTGCCTTTTGACTACGATACCTTCGCCGCTTTCCCCGGGGAAGTCGAGGCAGTGGTGACCAATCTGAAGACGGGGCAGGCGGAGTATCTGCCGGTCCCCCGGCGGGATGACAAATTCCTGCTGCTCCAGGCCACCTGTGCCATGCCGATGCTCTTTCCCATCTTCAAGTTGGATGGCATGCCCTGCCTGGACGGCGGCTCTGCTGATGGTATTCCCTGGCAGCGGGCCTTCGATATGGGCTGTGACCGGGTGGTAGTGGTCCTGACGCGGGAGCGGAGCTATCGCCGTGGCCCGGAGAAATTCCAGCGGCTCATTGACCTGCGCTATCGCCGCTATCCCAACTTCTGCGAAACCATGCATACCCGTGCCGAGCGGTACAACGCCTGCCGGGAGGAACTCTTCCGTCTGGAGAAGGAGGGAAAGGTCCTCCTTATTGCCCCGGAGAGTACTCAGGGCTTTTCCAGGGTGGAGCGGGATCTGGACAAGATCCGGGCTTTGTGGAAGGACGGATATGACCAGGGACTGGCCCGCAGTGAGGAGATACGGGCATTCTGGGGCAAATGAGCCCATACTGAAAAAGTGCATAAAGGGATGGGCTGGAAGGAGAAGCCCTCCCGCCACTTGCCACAAAAAAGCGTTAAAGTGGAATCTGGGTCTTGACAGGGGATGGGGGAACCGGTATACTTAGCGCATCAGTCGAGAACGAAGGCGTTCCACCCGATGAGGGCGGAGCGCCTTCTCTGCTATCCAAGGTCATCCGCACCGCCGATGGCGAATCCAATAGAGGAAGGGGACACCAACAATGGCGCACACCAAGGAAGACATTATACGCATGGTCAAGGAGGAGGACATCGAGTTCATCCGCCTGCAGTTCACCGACATTTTCGGCCAGCTCAAGAACGTGGCCATCACCGCCTCCCAGATCGAAAAGGCAGTCAACAACCAGTGCATGTTCGACGGCTCCTCCATCGAGGGCTTTGTCCGCATCGACGAGTCCGACCAGTATCTCTATCCCGATCTGAAGTCTTTCCGGGTCTTCCCCTGGCGGCCCAGCCATGGTAAGGTGGCCCGCCTTATCTGTGACGTCCACAACCCGGACGGCTCCCACTTTGAGGGTGACCCCCGGTACGTCCTGAAGCGTGCCATCCAGAAGGCCCACGACATGGGCTATGATGCTTTCAACGTGGGTCCCGAGGCGGAGTTCTTCCTCTTCCAGACCGACGATGAGGGCAAGCCCACCACCAAGACCAACGATGAGGCCGGCTACTTCGACCTGGGCCCTCTGGACCACGGTGAGTCCACCCGTCGGGAGATCTGCATGGCTCTGGAGGCCATGAAGTTTGAGATCGAAGCCAGCCACCACGAGGTGGCCGAGGGCCAGCACGAGATCGACTTTAAGTATGAGGAGGCCCTCCACGCTGCCGACAACATCATGACCTTCAAGCTGGCGGTCAAGACCCTGGCTCAGAAGAACGGTCTCCACGCCACCTTTATGCCCAAGCCCATCTTTGGCATCAATGGCTCCGGTATGCACACCAACATGTCCCTCTTCCGGAACGGCAAGAACGTCTTTTACGATCCCAGCGATCCCCGCGGGCTCTCCAAGGAGGCGTACAGCTTCATTGCCGGCCTGCTGCACCATGTGAAGGGCTTCGCCGCCATCACCAACCCCCTGGTGAACTCCTACAAGCGGCTGGTGCCCGGCTACGAGGCCCCCTGCTACCTGGCTTGGTCTGCCTCCAACCGTTCTGCCCTTATTCGTATCCCTGCCTCCAGAGGTCAGTCTACCCGCGTGGAGCTGCGCTCCCCCGACCCGGCCTGCAACCCCTACCTGGCCTTTGCCGTGTGTCTGGCCGCCGGCCTGGACGGCATTGAGAAGGGTATGACGCCTCCCGAGGAGGTCACCGAGAACATCTTCGCCATGGATCAGGCCACTCGTGAGGCCAACGGCATCGAGTCCCTGCCCGGCTCCCTGGAGGAGGCTATCCACGCCCTGAAGGCCGACCAGCTCATCCTGGATACCCTGGGCGAGCACGTGGCCACCAACTTCATCGAGGGTAAGATGAAGGAGTGGGATGAGTACCGTACCCGCGTGAGTTCCTGGGAGCGGGACAAATATATCATCAACTACTAATCAAAACAGCGACCCATATCCCCGCAGGCATGTCGGCCTGGAGCCGGCTATGCTACTCCTGCCAGAAGGAGTTGAGAAACGTTGGAGATGGAAAGTGTCATCGTGGCCTTTGAGAGCGACCGCAGCTGTGAGCGGATCCGGGACATCCTGGAGACCAGCGGTACCGCCACCTGCATCCTGTGTCATTCCGCCGCCGAGGTCAAGCGGATCGTGAGCAAACAGCGGGTGAGCACCGTGATCTGCGGCTTCAAGCTGCCGGATGAGCCCGCCGAGGCCCTCTTTGAGGATCTGCCCCCCACCTGTTCCATGCTGATGGTGGCGGTCCAGGGCATGCTGGACCTGTGCCAGAACGACGACATCTTCCGTCTGGCGTCCCCGGTACGCCGGGGTGATCTGGTGGCGTCGGTGCGCCTGCTGCTCCAGATGGGGCACCGGCTGGAGAAGTTCGTCCGTCCCCAGCGCAGTCAGGAGGAGGAGAACCTCATTCGGTCGGCCAAGGAGCTGCTCATGGACCGCAACGGTATGACAGAAGAGCAGGCACATCGGTTTTTGCAGAAAAAGAGTATGGATTCCGGGGTCAAGATGGTCCAGACCGCCCGGCTGGTGCTGGGTATAGGCTGACGCTGTCCCGAAAAAACGCCGCCGGAAGATCGGATGGCCGAAGATGGCCTAGGATCGGTCCCAGGCGCATACATATCGTCAGACGAGGATGTCTCTCCGCCCGGGGCGGCAGTTCGGAACGCGATGCTGGACTGCCGCCCTTGTGCTATACAGGGGGGAGAGCGCCGGACAGGAGGTCTGACGATGCGCTTCACCAAAATGCAGGCTCTGGGCAACGACTATGTCTGCCTGGACCTTACCCTCGAACAACCGGGAGAGGAGCTTTCCCGACTGGCTCGTGCCCTCACCGACCGCCATTTTGGGGTGGGAGGTGATGGACTGTTATGTGTTCTCCCGGGCAGTGATGGCCGGCTGCGGATGGCCCTTTACAACGTCGACGGCTCCCGGGCCGCTATGTGCGGCAACGGCATCCGGTGCCTGGCCGCCTACGCCTGGTCCCACGGCTTGGCGGAGGAGGGAAGGCCGCTCACCGTGGAGACCGACGCCGGGCTCCGCACCCTCACCGCCGCTGCAGACGGTATCCAGGTAGAGATGGGACGGCCGGTGCTGGGGGAGTCCCTGGTACTGGAAGCGGGGGGAAGGCCTTGGCGGGTACGGCCCGTGTCCATGGGCAACCCTCACGCAGTCATCTTTGTGCCACGCCTCGACCGGGCTCCGCTGGAACAGGTGGGGCCGGAGCTGGAGCACCACAGGGCCTTCCCGGACCGGACCAATGTGGAGCTGGTGGAGGTCACAGCCCCGGACCTGCTGCGGATGCGGGTGTGGGAGCGGGGCTGTGGAGAGACTCTGGCCTGTGGTACCGGCGCCTGCGCCGCCTTTGCCGCAGCGGCGGCCTCCGGACTGACGGCACGGCGGGGGAGGGTGGAGCTGCCCGGCGGCGTCCTCTCCCTGGACTGGCCGGACCCGGAGGGACCCATTTTTCTGGAAGGCCCCGCGTTCACCGTGTTTGAAGGTGAGTGGCCGGGGGGATCATAAGGAGGTAACAACGTGCACATCAACGAGAATTTCGCAAAACTGCCCGGCAGCTATCTCTTTTCTGAGATCGCCCGCCGGGTGGCGGCTTACAGCGGGGAACACCCTGCGGCCGACCTCATTCGTCTGGGCATTGGCGACGTGACCCTGCCGCTGGCACCGGCGGTGTTGGATGCCATGCACAAGGCGGTAGACGAGCAGGGGAAGGCCGAGACCTTCCGGGGCTATGGTCCCGAGCAGGGCTGGCCCTTCCTCCGGGAGGCCATGGCCAAGTACGATTTCCAGGCTCGGGGGGTGGACATCGTCCCCGAGGAGATCTTCATCAGCGACGGTGCCAAGAGCGACTGCGGCAACATTGTAGACCTCTTCCAGAGCGGCAACAAGGTGGCGGTGTGTGACCCGGTGTATCCGGTATACGTGGACTCCAACGCCATGGCCGGTCGTGCGGGGGATTATGACGCCGACACCGGACGGTGGACGGGGCTGCTCTACATGCCCTGCACGGCGGAAAATGGTTTTTTGCCCCAGATTCCCAAGGAGAAGGCAGACCTCATCTACCTGTGCTTCCCCAATAACCCCACCGGCGGGGTGGCCGGACGGGAGGTCCTCCAGGCCTGGGTGGACTACGCCAACGACTGCGGGGCGATTATTCTCTTTGACGCCGCCTATGAGGCTTTTATCACCCAGCCGGAGATCCCCCACTCCATCTTTGAGATCCCCGGCGCCAAGACCTGTGCCATTGAGTTCCGGTCCTTCTCCAAGACCGCCGGCTTCACCGGTACCCGGTGCGCTGCAACCATCATCCCCAAGGAGCTGGTCCGGGACGGCATGAGTCTCCGTGACATGTGGAACCGCCGCCAGTGTACCAAGTTCAACGGCGCGCCCTATATCGTCCAGCGTGGCGCCGAGGGCACCTATACCGAAGAGGGTCGGAAGCAGGTCATGGAGAACATCGCCTACTACCTCCGGAACGCCGGGACGATCCGGGAGGGGCTGGCAGCCGCCGGACTCACCGTCTCCGGCGGTGTGGACTCCCCCTACGTGTGGGTAAAGACCCCGGATGGGGTGGACTCCTGGAGCTTCTTCGACACCCTCCTGCGGAAGGCCAATGTGGTCACTACCCCTGGTGCCGGTTTTGGTCCCAGCGGGGAGGGGTATATCCGCCTCACCGGCTTCGGTGGTGCTGAAGCCACAAAGCAGGCGGTGGAGCGTATCCGAAAGATTCTCTGATATTGTTGGCGCGTACAATGGGGTGCGTGCCGCCGTGCCGGACCGCGACGTCCGGCGCGGCGGCGGCGCGCCCTTTTTTCACAACCATTAGATGGTAAAAAATGCAAAAATGCCGGACGGCCCTGGCCGCCGGACACACCCGGAAAGGGGATGCGGAGATGAAAAAGACCAGAAGTGAGGGCTTTCAGCGGTCCGGGCTCTACGACCCGGCGCTGGAGCACGACGCCTGCGGCATCGGTGCCGTGGTGGACATCCAGGGCCGGAAGACCCGCCAGACGGTGGATGATGCCCTGAAGATCGTGGAGAAGCTGGAGCACCGTGCCGGTAAGGACGCCGAGGGCAAGACCGGTGACGGCGTGGGCATTCTGCTCCAGATCCCCCATGACTTTTTTGCAAAAACGGTGCCCTTTGCCCTGGGCGGGGAGCGGGACTACGGCGTAGGCATGTTCTTCCTGCCCCAGGACGTGCTGCTCCGGGGCCGGGCCCAGAAGAGCTTTGAGCGGGCGGCGGCGGCCGAGGGCCTGGAGCTGCTGGGCTGGCGCGAGGTGCCCGTGGACCCCTCCGTGCTGGGGGAGCGTGCCCTGGCCAAAATGCCCTGTATCATGCAGGCCTTCCTGAAGCGGCCAGAGGAAGTGGAGCAGGGGCTCCCCTTTGACCGGAAGCTGTACGTGGCCCGCCGGGCCTTTGAGCACACCGACAAGGATACCTATGTCTGCTCCCTCTCCAGCCGGACCATCGTCTACAAGGGTATGTTTTTGGTGAACCAGCTGCGGGCCTTCTACCTGGACCTTCAGGACGAGGACTGCCGTTCCGCCATCGCCATCGTCCACTCCCGGTTTTCCACCAATACCAATCCCTCTTGGGAGCGGGCCCACCCCAACCGGCTGCTGGCCCACAACGGCGAGATCAACACCATTCGGGGCAACGCCGACCGTATGCTGGCCCGCGAGGAGACCATGTCCTCGCCGCTGCTGGACGGAGAGCGGGACAAGATCTACCCCGTCATCAACGTGGAGGGTTCCGACTCGGCCATGCTGGACAACACCCTGGAATTCCTGATGATGTCCGGTATGGAGCTGCCCCTGGCCGTCATGGCGGCCATCCCGGAGCCCTGGCAGGAGGACAAGACCATGTCCCGTGCTCGGCGGGATATGTACCGCTACTATGCCACCCTCATGGAGCCCTGGGACGGCCCGGCGGCGGTCCTTTTCTCCGACGGTGATCTTCTGGGCGCGGTGCTGGACCGCAACGGTCTGCGTCCCGCCCGATACTATATCACCACCGATCAGCGGCTCATTCTGGCCTCCGAGGTGGGCGTGCTGGACCTGCCCCCGGAGCTGGTGGCCGAGAAGGGTCGGCTGGGCCCGGGACGGATGATCCTGGCCGACACTAAGGCCGGGCGGGTCATCCGGGACTGGGAACTCAAGGAGACCCAGGCCGCCAAGGCACCTTACGGCGAGTGGCTGGACCGGGAGCTGGTGGGCCTGGCCGACCTGTCCCTGCCCAACCGCCGGGTGGAGTCCCGGAGCCGGGAGGAGCTTCAGCGGCTCCAGAAGGCCTTTGGCTACACCTATGAGGACGTGCGGGACACCATCCTGCCCATGGCCCGGGACGGCTCCGAGCCCACCGCCTCCATGGGCGCCGACATCCCGCTGGCGGTGCTGGACAAGAAGGATCGCTCCCTCTTCGACTACTTCCGCCAGCTCTTCGCCCAGGTCACCAATCCCCCCATCGACGCCATCCGGGAGGAGCTGGTCACCGACACCGCTGTCTATGTGGGCGACGACGGCAACCTGCTGGAGGAGAAGGCGGAGAACTGCCGGGTCCTCCAGATCCGCAACCCCATCCTGAGCTCCACTGACCTCATCAAGATCAAGGCTATGAAGCGGCCCGGCTTCCAGGTGGAGACGGTGTCCATCCTGTACTACAAGGGTTCCTCCCTGGAGGAGGCCCTGGAGCGCCTCTTCCTGGACGTGGACCGGGCCTACCGCCGCGGGGCCAACGTAGTCATCCTCTCCGACCGGGGGGTGGATGAGAACCACATGGCCATCCCGTCTCTGCTGGCGGTGTCCGCTATGGAACAGCACCTCATCCGCACCAAGAAGCGCACGGCGGTGTCCATCATCCTGGAGTCCGCCGAGCCCCGGAACGTCCACCACTTCGCCGCCCTGCTGGGCTACGGCGCCCGGGCGGTGAACCCCTACCTGGCCCAGGAGACCATCGTCTCCCTCATCGAGGACGGCCAGCTGGACAAGGATTTCCACGCTGCCGTGGCCGACTACGACAACGCCGTCCTCCACGGCATCGTGAAGGTGGCCTCCAAGATGGGCATCTCCTCCATCCAGTCCTACCAGTCCGCCCAGATCTTTGAGGCGGTGGGCATCTCCAAAGAGGTCATCGACCGCTACTTCACCAATACTGTCTCCCGTGTGGGCGGTATCGGCCTCAAGGAGATCGGCGCGGCGGTGGAGCGTGCCCATTCCAAGGCCTTTGACCCTCTGGGCCTGGAGGTGGACCTGGAGCTGGACTCCTTGGGCTGTCATAAGGCCCGAGCCGGGGGAGAGGAGCACCTCTACACCCCGCAGACCATCCACCTCCTTCAGGAGGCGGTGCGCCGCGGGGACTACGGCCTCTTCCAGCAGTATACCGCCCTGGTGGATGACCAGACCAAGCCCCGGACCCTCCGGGGGCTCCTGGAGCTCAACTATGCCAAGGAGCCCATCCCCCTGGATGAGGTGGAGCCGGTGTCCTCCATCGTCAAGCGCTTCAAGACGGGTGCCATGAGCTACGGTTCCATCTCCCGGGAGGCCCACGAGTGTCTGGCCAAGGCCATGAACATGCTGGGCGGGCGGTCCAACTCCGGCGAGGGCGGCGAGGAGCCCGAGCGCCTGGGCACCGACCGCAACTCCGCCATCAAGCAGGTGGCCTCCGGCCGCTTCGGCGTCACCAGCGCCTACCTGGTCAGCGCCAACGAGATCCAGATCAAGCTGGCCCAGGGCGCCAAGCCCGGCGAGGGCGGGCACCTGCCCGGCGGGAAGGTGTACCCCTGGATCGCCAAGTGCCGCCACTCCACACCCGGTGTCACTCTGATCTCTCCGCCGCCCCACCACGACATCTACTCCATCGAGGACCTGGCCCAGCTCATCTACGACCTCAAGTGTGCCAACCGCCGGGCCCGGATCTCGGTGAAGCTGGTCAGTGAGGCGGGAGTGGGCACCATCGCCGCCGGTGTGGCCAAGGCAGGCGCCCAGGTGGTCCTCATTTCGGGCAGCGACGGCGGCACCGGTGCCGCCCCTCGCACCTCCATCCACGGAGCCGGTCTCCCCTGGGAGCTGGGTGTGGCCGAGACCCACCAGACCCTCATGGCCAACGGCCTGCGCTCCCGCGTGGCGGTGGAGGCCGACGGCAAGCTCATGTCCGGCCGTGACGTGGCCATCGCCTGCATGCTGGGCGCCGAGGAGTTCGGCTTCGCCACCGCCCCCCTGGTCTCCATGGGCTGCGTCATGATGCGGGTGTGCAACCTGGACACCTGCCCCGTGGGCGTGGCCACCCAGGACCCGGAGCTGCGCAAGCGCTTCCAGGGCAAGCCGGAGCACGTGGTCAACTTCATGACCTTTATCGCCCAGGAGCTGCGTGAGCACATGGCCAGGCTGGGCGTGCGCACCGTGGACGAGCTGGTGGGCCGCACCGATCTGCTCTCCCTCCGGGAGAACAAGGTGGGTGTGGACCTCTCCGGCCTGCTGGCCGATCCCTGGGGGAAGGCCGGCGCCAAGCGGCACTTCGACCCCGCCGACGTCTATGACTTCAAGCTGGAGCAGACGGTGGACCTGCGGGAGCTGGAGCCCCGGCTGAAGGAGTCCCTGGAGCAGGGGGTCCCCGGCCATGTGGAGCTGAACGTCTCCTCCACCGACCGGGCCCTGGGCACCATCCTGGGCTCCGACGTCACCCGTCTCCACGGCGATGCTCTTCCGACGGGGACCATCACCATCAAGTGCACCGGCGGCGGCGGACAGTCCTTCGGCGCCTTCCTGCCCAAGGGAGTGTCCCTGGAGCTGGAGGGCGACGCCAACGACTCCTTCGGCAAGGGCCTCTCCGGCGGCCGTCTGGCCCTGTATCCCCCCAAGGAGAGCACCTTCGTGGCCGATGAGAACGTGATCGTGGGCAACGCCGCCCTCTACGGCGCCACCTCTGGTGAAGCCTATATCGCCGGCATCGCCGGCGAGCGGTTCTGCGTCCGGAATTCCGGCGCCACGGCAGTGGCCGAGGGTGTGGGCGACCACGGCTGCGAGTATATGACCGGCGGCTGCGCGGTCATTCTGGGCCCCACAGGCCGGAACTTTGCCGCGGGCATGTCCGGCGGCGTGGCCTACGTCCTGGACGAGAAGCGGGACCTGTATCTCCGCCTCAACAAGACCCTGGTCTCCATGGAGCCGCTCACCGACAGGGAGGACGCCAATCGTCTGGAGAAGATCCTGCGGGCCCACGCCGAGGCCACGGGCTCCGTCCGGGCCAAGGCCATTCTGGAGGACCTGGACCAATGGCTGCCCCTCTTCAAGAAGATCCTGCCCATGGACTACGACCGGATGCTGCGTACCACTGCGGCGCTGGAGGGCCGGGGCATGGACAAGGAGCAGGCCGAGGTGGAGGCCTTCTATCTCAACACAAGAGGAGGGAAGGGGTAATGGGAAAGCCTACTGGATTTATGGAGTATGCGCGGCAGGGAGAGCCCGCCCAGCCGCCCCTGGAGCGAATCCGTCACTTCAATGAGTTCCACCCCCGGCTCAGCCGGGAGGAGCGACGGCGGCAGGGAGGCCGCTGCATGGCCTGCGGCGTTCCCTTTTGTCAGTCGGGCGCGGTGCTGGGGGGCATGGTGTCCGGCTGCCCCCTCCACAATCTCATCCCCGAGTGGAACGACCTCATCTATACCGGCAGCTTCGACCACGCTCTGCGCCGGCTGCTGAAAACCAACAGCTTTCCGGAGTTCACCGGCCGGGTGTGTCCCGCCCTCTGTGAGGCGGCCTGCACCTGCGGTCTCCACGGCGAAGCGGTCACCGTCCGGGAGAACGAGCTGGGCATCATCGAGGAGGCCTGGGAGAAGGGCCTGGTCCAGCCCCGTCCGCCCCGGGTCCGCACCGGGAAAACGGTAGCGGTGGTGGGCTCCGGTCCCTCCGGCCTGGCCTGTGCCGACCGGCTCAACCACCGCGGCCACACCGTTACCGTCTTTGAGCGGGCCGACCGGCCCGGCGGGCTGCTGATGTACGGCATCCCCAACATGAAGCTGGAAAAGAGTGTGGTCCAGCGGCGCATCGACCTTATGACCAAGGAGGGGGTCACCTTCCGCACCGGTGTGGACGTGGGCCGGGACATCACCGCCCAGACCCTGCTGGAGGAGTATGACGCCGTGGTCCTCTGCTGTGGTGCCGCCCACCCCCGGGATCTGGCGGTGCCGGGCCGGGAGGGGGAGAGCGTCCTCTTCGCCGTGGACTACCTGAAGGCGGCCACCATGGCCCTTCTGGACGGTGACCCGGCGGCCACCACCGTCTCTGCTAAGGGGCTGGACGTGGTCATCGTGGGCGGCGGCGACACCGGTAACGACTGCGTGGGCACCGCCCTGCGGCAGGGCTGTAAGAGCGTCACCCAGTTGGAGATGATGCCCAAAGCCCCCGACCACCGCACGGACGCCTGTTCCTGGCCGGAGTGGCCCAGGGTGTGCAAGACCGACTACGGCCAGCAGGAGGCCGCAGCCGTCTTCGGCCAAGACCCCCGCATTTTCCAGACCACTGTCACCGGACTGGTTCGGGACGGGGAGGGGCGGCTCACCGCCGTGGAGACGGTGCAG
>OGHJ01002343.1_pt1 | contig 16321 bp, 13 predicted proteins | sample 1571351 | NCBI WGS metagenome assembly OGHJ01 (sample SAMEA2582037, study PRJEB24529) | metagenome | biome: Human gut stool | place: China | collected 2011 | reverse complement strand
CCGCCGTCCTGTTTTCGCGCCCCCCGCTCCAATGTAAAGCTTTTGTAAAGTCTCTTGACGCTCAAATTTACTTTTTGTATACTAAATGGCGTGTGAGTTTACAAATTTGCTGCTGAGGAAGGGTCTTTGCCATGACGCAGGCCGCGGCGTATTCCGACAACCGCCGACGGTGGGGCTTCCACCGCCGTACTCCTTAAAATACTGACATCACCTGCCTTTCCAGTCGGAACGGCGGGCGATGTCTTTTTCTTTGTGAAGCGGCAAAAATAGAGACAAGCCATTCAAAGGAGAGAGAATATGAAGTTGACAGATATCCTCGCCCTGCTCGGCGGCCTGGCGCTCTTCCTGCACGGGATGCAGCTGATGAGCTCCGGCCTGGAGGCCGCCGCCGGCAACCGCATGAAAGGCATTTTGGAGAAGCTGACCTCCAACCGCATTTTGGGCGTGGCCGTGGGCGCGGTCATCACCGCGGTCATCCAGTCCTCGTCGGCCACCACCGTCATGGTGGTGGGCTTCGTCAACTCCGGCATGATGACCCTGCGCCAGGCGGTATGGATTATCATGGGCGCCAATATCGGCACCACCATCACCGGCCAGCTCATCGCCCTGGACGTGGGCGCCGTGGCTCCCCTGTTCGCCTTTGTGGGCGTGGCCATGGTGGTCTTTTTGAAGAAGCCCCAGATTCACCACTACGGAAATATTCTGGCCGGCCTGGGCGTGCTCTTTATCGGTATGGAGATGATGGGCTCGGCCATGGAGCCCCTGCGGGAATGGCCCGCCTTTGTCAATCTGGTGAGCACCTTCTCCAACCCCGTTGTCGGCATTCTGGCGGGAGCGGCCTTCACAGCTCTGATCCAGTCCTCCTCCGCCTCGGTGGGTATCCTGCAGGCGCTGGCCCTTAGTGGGGTGATCGGCCTGGACAGCGCGGTATACGTCCTCTTCGGACAGAACATCGGCACCTGTATCACCGCCGTTTTGGCCTCCATCGGCACCAGCCGCAACGCCAAGCGGACCACCATCATTCACCTGATGTTCAACATCATCGGCACAATCGTCTTTACCACCCTGTGCCTGGTGACGCCCATGCTGGGTCTCTCCCTTGTGGACTTCATGAAGGAGCTGACGCCCACCAATCCGGCGGGCCAGATCGCCAACATGCACACCCTCTTCAACATCGTCACCACCTTGCTCCTGCTGCCCCTGGGCGGCTATCTGGTCAAGGCGGCCATGCACATTCTCCCCGAGCGGAAGCAGGACATGGAAGAGGGGATGCATCTGGCCTACCTCACCCCCATCAACGCCAATCAGGACCGCACCATCGGTCACTCTGCCATCTACATCAGCCAGCTCCGGCAGGAGCTCAACCGGATGCTGGCCATGGCCCAGGAGAACGTGTCCACCGCCTTCCAGGCGGTGCTGGACCGGGACCCCTCCCTGGTGGCCAAAGAGGAGGAAGTGGAGGAGTACATCGACTTCCTGAACAAGGAGATCTCCCAGTTCATCTCCCATGTCATTGTCCATGAGACCAACGAGCAGGACTCCGCCGCGGTGAGCGCCTACTTCAAGATCACCGGCAACATCGAGCGCATCGGCGACCACGCCATGAACATCTGCGGCTACAGCGGTATTTTGAAGGAGAAGGACGTCCATTTCTCCGAGGAGGCCAGGCAGGAGATCCGGGAGATGGAACGGATCTGCCGGGATGCCATCGATACCCTGAGCGACACCGTCTCCGACTCGGTGGAGTGGCTGAGCAAGGTCTCCGCCCTGGAGCAGAAGATGGACGATATGACGGCCAGCTTCCGCCGCCGCCAGATGGAGCGCATGCGGAAGGGGATCTGCTCCGACGAGGGCTGCATCCTCTTCTCCGAGATGCTCACCGACTTTGAGCGTATCGGCGACCATGTGCTCAACATTGCGCAGGAGCGCTCCAGTGCCAGCCTGCCCTGAGGCGGAAGGAAAGAAGAAGACCGCCATGTTCCGGCTCAGGCCGGAACATGGCGGTCTTTGTTTGTTAGCAGGAGGACTCACCGGAGAAAATGCTCCAGCCGTCCTTGCCGTGGTGTTTGGCGCAGTACAGAGCGCTGTCCGCGTGTGGGTAAAGCTCCTCAAAGGAGCGGCCCTGGTCGGGGATCATGGCAGCGCCAACGCTGCAGGAGACGGAGATCTGAGGGTAGGTTGGATCTGTGAGAAGGCGGAATTCCTCGCACAGGCGACGCATGTGCAGCTCCACAACGGACCGGGAGGACACATCCTTCATCAGAACCATAAATTCATCACCGCCGATCCGACCGATGACATCACTCTGACGGAAATGTGCGCGCAGCAACTCCGCAGTAAGGACCAGGATAGAGTCACCCGCCTGGTGACCCCAGACATCGTTGACCTCCTTGAAATTGTCCAGATCCAGCATCAAAAGGGCACCCTGCTTACCGGGCATGGATAACCAAGTGTCAATGCAGGCGCTGGTACTGGTACGATTAAGCAGACCAGTGAGAGAATCGGCCTGGGCCTGATGGAGCAGCCGGCGCCGGTCTCGCAGAGAAATATGGATCATAGAGAACAAAAGGAGCAGGACGCCCACCAAAAAGGCGATACCCAGATAGAGAACATCACGGAAGATGAAGCTGTAATCAGCGCTGGCCTCGCTGCTGGAGACGGTGTAACACATCATCCAGCCGTTGTCCAACCCGGCGGACTGGTAGACCATATACTGGATCTCGTCACCGTTGTGGGCAAAAAAATAGCCGCTCTTGCCGGCGGCAAAATCAGCCCGAACTTCATCCGGAGAAGCGCCGCCCATCAGCTCCATAGAGGCACAGTATTCAAAGAAATCATGATAGTGTGTGGGCAAGGTGGTAGAGGTGGTGGAAACCAGGGCGCCGCTGGAGGTGACCAGCAGAGGATAACCGCTGCCATTGTACAGTCCGGAGAAGAGGAAGTCACTGAGTTGTCCGATGTTGTAGGCTCCGCCTACAACGCCCATAACTTCTCCATCCTCACCAATGATGGGCACGGACAGAACGACCTTTGTCTGGCTGTCCACAGAACTGGAGAGGGGATCACTGACCGCGCGGCGACCGGACATGGAAGTCAGGAAATATTGCCGGTGAGCGACAAGAGTAGTGGCGCCATCGTTGGAGTGGCCGGTACCGGAGGGGGCGATAATCAAAATGCGGGAAAATTCACCACTGGAAACAATGGCATCAGCCATCAGTATATTATCGCTGTCGACAAGATTATCTTGCCTCGCGATAAAGCGGGCCAAACTGTCCAAGGAGGAAAACTGCGTGTCGATCACAGAGTTGAAGTAATCACATTGATGCTCTACATTGTTGCGGAGAGAGAGAAGTGTGTGCTCTTCCACAGAACGCTTTTCATGCAGAACGAAACAACCCATACAGGCGGCCATATACAGCAAAAACAATAACAGCGACGGCGCATAGCGGCGAATGCGGCCGACATGCAACACAGAAATAAGATCCACCTCCTCACCTGATATTTTGTACCCATAGTATACCATATTTTATAGAAAAGCGGAACGGGGAAACTGTCAGATTTGGAACGGAAAGTGGTAAATTTTTCATGCAAAAGCAAGAAAGAATGGGCAGAAGTCCGAAATACGTTACTATTTGAAAATAAAAGGGGACAGGGAAAACATGTATTATTACTTCGCACCCATGGAGGGGGTGACGGGCAGGCTGTTCCGGCGGGTCCACAGTCAGTTCTTTCAGGGGGTAGACAAATATTTCATGCCGTTTGTCTCACCTGGGAAGGACAGGGTCTTTTCCAAACGGGATATGCGGGAACTCACGCCGGATGCGGAGTCAGGTGTACCGGAAGTGCCCCAGCTGCTGACCTGTCAGGCGGAGGATTTCCTCTGGGCGGCGGAGCTGTTGGCCGACCTGGGCTATCGGGAGGTCAATCTGAATCTGGGCTGTCCTTCCGGAACGGTTACTGCCAAAGGGAAGGGGTCCGGTTTCCTCCGGGACCCGGATGGACTTGACCGCTTTCTGGAGGAAATCTTCAGCCGGGCCAAAGTCGCCATATCCATCAAGACCCGGGTGGGATTTGCGTCACCGGAGGAATTTGATCGGCTGCTGGAGTGCTTTGACCGCTATCCCTGCACGGAGCTCATTGTTCACCCCAGAGTGCGGTCGGATTTCTATAAGGGCAGGGTGCGGCTGGAGGCCTTTGCCTTGGCGGTGGAGAGGAGTACAGCCTCGCTGTGCTACAACGGGGATCTGACCACTGCCAATGAGATCGGGATTTTCCGGCAGCGCTTTCCATCGGTGGAGCGGGTGATGCTGGGACGGGGATTGGTGGGAGACCCCGCCCTGGCAGCCAAGGCCAAAGGAGTACCGGCAGCCGACCGAGAGACGCTGCGAAAATTTCATGATACTCTTTATGAGGGCTATGCGGAGGCCTTTGGTAGCCGACACAACGCCATGCTGCGGATGAAGGAGCTGTGGTTCTATCTCATTTGGCTCTTTGAGGGACAAGAGCGGCTGAGCAAGGCCCTGAAGAAGGCCAAAAACCCTGCCGAGTATGAAGTGTGTGTGGGAACCATTTTCGGTGAGCTGCCCCTGCGGGAGGATTCTGCCGCCGGTTGGCGGGACCAGCCCATTTTTTGACACAGGGCCGGGGCCGTGGTATGATGAAACAAACGATATGGAAATGGGGGAATACACTTGGAAAACAAAGCATATGAGACCATTCTGGGGCGCCGGAGCATCCGCTCCTTTCAGACGAAGCAGGTAGCACAGCAGGAGCTGGACGCGGTGCTCCAGGCGGGGCTGTATGCCCCCTGTGGGATGGGCAGCCAGTTGGTGACATTGGTGGCCGTCCAGGACCCGGAGGTCCGGAGCAAGCTGTCCGCCATGAACGCTGCCATCATGGGCACCGACCGCGATCCCTACTATGGAGCACCCACCATTGTGGTGGTTTTGGCGTCGACGGAGCGGTATACCTGGGTAGAGGACGGCAGCTGCGCGCTGACTGTTATGATGGAGGCCGCCCACGCCCTGGGGCTGGGTTCCTGCTGGATCCACCGGGCGCGGGAGATGTTCGACAGTGACGAGGGCAAGGCCATGCTCAAGGCGTGGGGGGTCCCCGAGGGCATGCGGGGCGTAGGGGCCCTGGCCCTGGGTTATCCCGCCGGCGCGGCGCCCAAAGCACCCGAGCGGAAGCCGGGCCGTGTTTTCAAGATCTGACCATAAAAAGCCGTCCGGCCAACTGGCCGGACGGCTTTTTTGCAGGAAAGGATTCAGCTCAGAAGCTCCCTCTCCAGGTCGGAGAGCATCACATCCAGAGCGGTGATACCGCCTTCGGCGGTGTACCAGACGGCGGGGTGAGCCAGATAGACGATATGGCCGTTCTTGTAGGCGTCGGTCCCCATGACCAGCTCATTCTCCATGATCTCCTGGGCCAGCTTGGCACCCTCGGTGGCGATGGCGGCATCCCGGTCCATAACGAAAATATAGTCCGGGGCTTTGTCCACAATGAACTCGAAGGAGGCCTCGTTGCCATGGGTGGAGGTTTCCAGGTCGGCGTCCACGCCGATGTTCTCAAAGCCGATCTCCCGACCGATGATGGAGCAACGTCCATCGTTGCCCAGCACATTGAAGCTGCCGCTGGTACACATGCCGACGATGGCGGTCTTGCCGTCAGCAAATTCAGACAGGGCGGCGATCCGGCTGTCGAAATCAGCCATGAGTGCATCCACCTCTTCCTCCAAACCAAACATGGAGGCGATGGTGACGGCGTTCTGGCGTACACTTTCTACCACGCCAATCTCGGTGTCGGTGGAGAGGTAGACCACGGGGGCGATCTCACTGAGAGCGTCATAGCTGGAGGCCAGACGGCCGCCGATAAAGATAACATCCGGTTCACAGGCCATGACCGCTTCCAGATCGGCCTCTTTGATGGTGCCCAGGTTGGCGATATCGTCATTGATGTAGTCCTGGAGGTATTCCAGGCTGGTGGAGGCGGTGCCCACCACCCGGTCGCCCACGCCCAGGGCGTCCAGAATATCCAGACAGGCCATGTCCAGAGTGGCGATACGCTGGGGATCGTAGGGCACCTCCAGCTCCACAGACTCTTTGGCGCCGTTCAAGGAGGTGATGGTAACGCTCGTGGGAACGGTCCCTGTAAACTGAGTATCCTCCACCGGTGTGGTGGATTCAGGCGCGGTGGAGCCGCCGCTGCCGGAGGAGCAGGCGGCCAAACCCAGGGACAGTGCCAGTGCGAGGGCAAGAGAGGCGATCTTCTTCATGTGTGCAAACTCCTTTTCATAAAAAGTACGGAAAAATAGCGGGTCAGTAGTAAATAGACAGGGGCTTGCCCTGAATATTCAGGATCTCAAAGTCCACCCGGTAGATCTCTGACAGGTTCTCTTTGGTGATGACCTCCTCCACAGTGCCGAACTTGGCGATCCTGCCGTCCTTAAAAGCGCAGATGTAGTCGGAGTAGAAGGCGGCATAGTTGATCTCATGGAGTACCAGGATCACAGTCTTGCCCAGCTCGTCGCAGAGCCGACGGACGATCTTCATCATGTTGGTGGCGTGGTAGATGTCCAGGTTGTTGGTGGGCTCGTCCAGGAGGATGTATTCGGTGTCCTGGGCGATGACCATGGCGATGAGGGCCCGCTGGCGCTGGCCGCCGGAGAGCTCGTCGATGAACCGGTCCTGAAATTCCTCCAGTTCCATGTACGCGATGGCACGGTCGACGATGGCCTGGTCCTCTTCGGTGAGGCGGCTGCCCGAGTAGGGGAAGCGGCCAAAGGCTACCAGCTCCCGGACGGTGAGCTTCATCTGGAGGCTGTTGCTCTGGGTAAGGATGGCCAGGCGTTTGGAGAGTTCCTTGCTCTTCCACTTGCCGATGTCCCGGCCCTCGAAGTCTACCAGGCCGCTGTCGTGGGCGATGAGCCGGGAGATCATGCCCATCACTGTGGATTTTCCGGCGCCGTTGGGGCCGATGAGGGAGATGACCTTCCCCTTGGGAATGGTGAAGCTGACGGCGTCCACCACGGTCTTGCCGTCATAGCGTTTGGTCAGTTCGGAGATCTTCATGGATCACACCTTCTTTCTGGTCAGCAGTAGATAGAGGAAGTAGAGGCCGCCGCCCACGGTAATGAAGACGCTCACCGGCACGGCATAGGTGTAGACGTGTTCCACAATGAGCTGTCCGCCTACCAGCACCGCCATACCGAAGAGGGCGGAGCCCAGGATGAGCTGGCTGTGCCGGTAGGTCCGGAGGAGCTGGCGGGAAAGGTTGGCGATGATAAGTCTCAGAAAGGAGATGGGACCCACCATGGCGGTGGCTACCGCGATGCACAAGGTTACTCCCAGCAGCAGCCGACGGATACAGCGGTCGTAGTCCACCCCAAGGTTGATGGCCTGGTCCTTGCCCAGGGTGAGCACGTCCAGCAGTGCCAACTCCTTCCGCAGGGCAAAGGTGATGCCTGCCAGCAGCAATGCGGAGAAGAGGAGGATCTCCGAGTTGATGTTGCTGAAGCTGGCCACCAGAGAGGTGAGCAGGGTGTCGTACTCGTTGGGGTCCATGACCCGGGTGAGGGTGGTCTGGATGCTGCCGAAGAAGGAGGTGAGCACCGTGCCTACCAGCAGTACGTAGAGCACATTGTGCCGGGTCTTTTTAAAAATCCAACTGTAGATCACCGTGGCGGTAAGGCCCATGAGCACCACATCCACGGCAAAGGAGAGGTTGGCGTTGGCGGCGATGAGACTGCCTGAGCCGAGAAAAAAGACTACCGCCGTGTGGATCAGGGTGTAAAGAGAGTTCATGCCCAGCAGGCAGGGGGTGACGATGGTGTTGTTGATGATGGACTGAAAGACGATGGAGGCGCCGCCGATGGCAAAGGCGGTCAGAAGCATGGCCAGGAGCTTGGGTGTACGCAGCTTCATGGCATACCACAGGAGCTTGGTATTTCCAAAATTGACCTCCAGCAGCAGATAGCCGGCGGCACAGAGCAGTGCCAGAAGGGCGAGAACCATGAGCTTTCTATGGTTGCTGCGGATGGCAGACAGGTTCACAGGGCACTCCCTCCTTCCAGCTGAGTGGGAGTCTGGCAGCAGCCGGCGCCGCCCCCCAGGCGGATGGCCTTCCGTCCGTGCTTCAGGCGGTAGAACAGCAGGCCGATGAAAATAAGGCTGCCCAGAATGCCCACGATGAGCTCGATGGGCAGTTCATAGGGGTAGATGACCATCCGGCCGATCATGTCGCAGGCGAGTACGAAGAGGGCGCCAAAGAGAGCGGTATCCACCAGGGTCCCCCGGATTTTGTCCCCCTTGAACATGGCCACCACGTTGGGAACGATGAGGCCGATGTATGAGATGGAGCCCACCACCACCACGATAGCCGCTGTGATCATGGCGGCGATGGTGAGCCCCAGAAAGAGCACCACATTGTAGGGCACACCGAGGTTTTTGGAAAAGTCCCGGCCCATGCCCACGATGTTGAAGTGGTTGGCGAAGAGGAAGGCCAACACCACCAGAGGTACCGTCAGCCAAACGATTTCATATCGGCCTTTGAGGACCAGGGAGAAGTGTCCTACAAGCCAGGAGGAGAGAGCCTGGGTCATCTCATATTTATAGGCCAGATAGTTTGTGATGCCGCCGATGACGTTGCCGAACATGATGCCCACCAGGGGTACCATCACCGCGTCCTTGAACTGGATGCGCTGAATGAACCAGACGAAGATCCACGTGCCCAGAACGGCAAAAACAAAAGCGAAGATGGCCCGACTCCATAGAGTGGAGGCTGGGAGAAACAGCAGGGCCAGCAGAATGCCAAACTGGGCTGAGGAGATGGTAGCGCCGGTGGTAGGGGAGACAAACTTGTTGCTGCACAGCTGCTGCATGATGAGACCGGCAACGCTCATACCCACACCGGTGCATAAAATGGCAAGCAGACGGGGTAGACGGGAGATGAGGAAGATCTCCAGGAGCTCCAGATCTCCGGCGAGAAGTGCTCCCGGCGTCAGATCGATGACACCCACGAAGAGTGAACTCACTGACAGTAGGAGCAGGGCCAGAGACAGAACCAGGGTGGAACGGGACAGACGGAACATAGTACCTCCTTCTGTGACAATGGTTAGCTATAACTAACTAAAAGACAAAAAGAACGTGACAGGCAAGACGACTGGTCTTACATGTCACATCAATGCGCGATGCATGAAAAGGATACCACAAATGGTTAGCAATAGACAACTGTAAATAAGATGCAAAAATACCGTAGGAATAGCGGGGCGATTATTGGCAATATAAATAGATGGGACCCGTCTCCGCCCGGATAGGGTCGGAAACAGGTCCCGTTGTTCAGAAAAAGGGAAAGGGGTCTCGCCGCCATCCGCAACGCAGAGTGGCTGGGTCATGACACAGCGTCAGTGCGGCGCCGGGGGGCAGGCGCAGGAGCAGTCGGATGCCGCCGACGCCCCGACAAAGGGTCAGGATATAGACTCCGGGCAGGAGATCGCTGAAGAGGGCGGCGTCGGTGCACAGCAGCGGTCTGGCAGAGGAGGAGGGGTGGCACCAGTGCTGCAAGGTCACGCTGTCCCAGGGGCAGGGGGAACAGAGACAGACACGGAGGGCGCAGCGTCCTGGGGCGGAGCGCAACCGCAGGTCCTGTGCGGCCTCCTCATCGGCACGGAGGCAGAAGGCAGAGCCCCGGGCCAGACCGGAGGGACGGGTTACTGACTGACTTTGGCCTTGACCAGATACTGACCGCCGGTGACGCCGCCGAAGAGATAGTTTCCCGTGCTGTTGGTCTTGGTGGAGGCCAACAGCAGCTCCTGGGTGGTAGTGCCGTCGGTGATCACCTGATAGAGGCCCACAAAGCAGCCGGCCACAGCATTGCCATTCTGGTCTTTGATGACACCGCTGACGGTGCCGTTGTAGGTTCGGGCGTCCACCAGGATGTTCATGACCAGGTTGGCGGTGGAACCGCCGGTGATGGTGGTGGTCATGGGTGCGGTGGTCACATAGCCGTCGGCGGCGGCCACAATGGTGTAAATACCGTCGGCCACGTCATAGAACAGGAACTCGCCGTCGGCGGCGGTGTAGGTGGTGGCGATGGTTTCACCCAGGGTGTTGCGGAGGGAGACCTTAGCCCCGCCCAAAGGGGTGCCCGCTGTACCGGCGACGGTCAGGATACCGGCAATGGCGCCCAGAGCCAGAGTGGTGTCGGCCGTACATACGAGCGGGATGGAGGTGGTGTCCCCACTGGAGAGAGTGACACCCGCGGAAGGACTCATCAGATAGCCGTCGGCAACGGCGGCGATGCTGTAGGTCCCGGCGGGGACACCATTCAGGGTGTACTCGCCCAGGGCGTTGGTCATCGTATGCTGGTAGGGAAGACTGGCGCTGTCAAAGAGCTTGACGGTGGCGTCGGGAATGGGGTCGGTACCATCAGTGACGGTGCCGGTTACGGTAGCCAGAACGGTTGGGGCGGGAGGAAGGGTCAGGTTGACAGCCTCCTCCTGGGTGCCCTGGATCTGGAAATTGGTGCTATACGTCAGGCCATAAAGGTCCTGCTGAATGTCGGCCATAACTACGATTACCTCCTGAACGATCGGTGACAGGCAGGGCGTCTGCCCCACCAGGGCATACTATGCGGCGTTCGGACAGGAGGTGCGTGTTTAGTCGGCGTAGGCCCGGTAGAGGAAGGTGACGATCTGAGCGCGGTTGCAGATGGCGTCGGGGGAGAAGTGGTCCTCGTCGGTGCCGGTGGTGATGTTCCAGGCCACGGCCCACTCCACGGCTCCGATGTAGGGGGAGCCCTCCGGCACGTCGTCAAAGGGATCGCCCAGAGCCATGGCGGGACAGCCGTTGGCCCGCCAGAGGAAGGTGAGGATCTCAGCCCGGGTGCAGTCACGGTCAGGGGAGAAGGTGATGTCACCGGTGCCGGAGGTGATGCCCCGGTCCACGGCCCACTCCACGGCGTCCCGGTACCAGGCGTTGGCGGAGATATCGGCAAAGCCGGCCACCAGCTCCACCTCCTCCCGCACCGGGCCGAACATCCCGGAGAAGGAACCGTAGGACAGGCCGCAGAGGGTGGGCCGCCAGCAGCAGACGCTGCGGCCGCCGGGCTCACCCTGGATATAGATGTCCTCGCCATACTCATCGCCCCGGCCCAGGGTGCGCGCATTTTGCCTCTCCCGGCCGCAGCCCCACATGGTGCCGTCCTCTTTCAGGTAGACCACATGGGCGGTCCCGGCGGAGACGGAGCGGACGTTGGTGTCCACCTGCTCCGGGTAATAGCGGTACTTCTTCATGGTATTGGACACGGTGTCGTAATAGGCCATCTCGTTGCCCTGTCCCCGCTGGCCCCGCTGGCCGTCGCCCACCACCCAGAGGGAGCCGTCGAACTTGATGAAATAGCTGTCGTAGTTGCCGGAGTCCACGCTCTTCACCCCGGTGGCCACCACGGTGGGGGTGGCGGTGTACTCCGCCAGGTTCCAGTGGATACCCAGGGCGGCGTTGGCGTTGTCCCCCCAGCCGTAGAGGGTGCCGTCAGTCTTCAGGGCCATGGCGAAGCCGCAGCCGGCGGCGATGTCCACGCAGCCGTCCATGATCTGAGTCATCTCGTTGACCAGGCTGCCCACCTCGCCCTCGTCCCGGGCCAGGGCCCCCTTATGGGTGCCGCCCATCATCCAGACCGTGCCGTCATTTTTCAGGGCCACCACGTTGTGGTCGCTCAGCTCCACGTCCTTCACCCCTGTGAGGATCACCGTGGGCTCCGCGTAGAGCTCCTTGGCGTTGTTGCCGATGCCGTAGACCAGGTTATAGCCCCAGAAATAGAGGTCCCCGTCCTCGGTGACCGCCGCGCAGGCGTGGTCGTTGGTGGCCGCCTTCACCACGTCCCCCATGACGAAATAGGGCTCGTAGGTCTCCTGCTCCGCCTCGTAGTAGCCCTTGCCCAGCTGGTAGCAGGTGTTATCCCCCCAGGTGTAGAGGTCGCCGTTTTCTTTGACGATGGCCAGCACCGTGCCGGGCGCCGCGCCGTAGGAGATGTAGCCGTAGTCGTCGTACTTCCGCACCTCGAATATGGGCTGGTTCTCCACCGAGCTGGCGGACACCGACTTGACCCCGGACATGAGCTTCACGGGGACGTCGGAGCTGATCTCGCCGTTAAGCAGCTTGGCCGTTTCGGAGAGTCCCCAGCCGTAGAGGTCGCCGTCGCTGGTCACCGCCCAGGAATTCCACGTGCCTGCCTCCACCTGCCGGATGAAGGGCTTCTCCGCCGCCGAGGCGGGGACGGCCAGCAGTCCGGCCAGCAGGGCCGTGGAGAGCAGCAGGGACAGATTCCTATATAGTCTTCTCATAAAAATCCTCCTCTGGGGTCCGCGGCCCCTGTTTTATGGAGCGTATCCTGTGCCGCGCTGGGTGTCAGAGCGAGTTCACTCTGCCTGGTAGGCCCGGTAGAGGAAGGTGACGATCTGGGCCCTGGTGCAGACGAGGTCGGGGGAGAAGGTGGTCTCGCTAGTGCCGGAGGTGATGCCGTAGATCACGGCCCACTCCACGGCGGTGCTGTAAGAGTCGCTGATGGACACATCGGTGAAGCCGGTGTCGGTGGCGATGGCCTGGCAGCCCCCGGCCCGCCACAGGAATTCCACCGCCATGGCCCGGGTGCAGGGGGCGTCGGGGTCCAGCCGGTCCCCCGGGACGATCCCCTCCCCGGCGGCCCATGCGGCGGCGTCGGCGTAGTAGGCGTCGGCGGCCACATCGGCAAAGGAGGCGTCCCCCTTCGGGGCGGGGGAGCCCATGGCCCGCCAGAGGAAGGTGAGGATCTCGGCCCGGGTGCAGCTCCGGTCGGGGGAGAAGGTGGTTCCGCCGGTGCCGGAGGTGATCCCCCGGTCCACCGCCCATTTCACCGCGTCCTTGTAGTAGGCGCCGGCGGCCACGTCGGAGAAGCCCGCCACCAGCTCCACCTCCTCCTGCACCGGGCCGAACATCCCGGCGAAGGAACCGTAGGACAGGCCGCACTGGGTGACGTGCCACTGGTAGGCAGTGAACCCGTAGCCATAGGGCGTCAGATCCTCGCCCCACACGTCGCCGCGCCCCAGCCGGGAACCGCCTTCTCCGGCATACTCCGGGCCGCCGCAGCCCCACATGGTGCCGTCGTTCTTCAGGTAAAGCATATGGCTGACACCGGCGGAGACGGAGTGAACATTGCTGTCAATCTGCTCAGGGTAATACCGGTAAAGTTTGTACGTATTGGACACGGTATCATAATAAGACATATCATTCCCCTGTCCCCGCTGGCCTCGCTGGCCGTCGCCGGTAACCCAGAGGGAGTTGTCATTCTTGATGAAGTAGGCGTTGTGGTTACCTGCGTCCACGCTCTTCACATTAGTGGCCACTACTGTGGGGGTCGCGACATATTCCGCTTTGTTCCAGTGGATGCCCAGGGTGGCGAAAGAGTTCCAGCCCCATCCGTAGAGGGTGCCGTCATTCTTGACGGCCATGGCAAAGCAGTCGCCCACAGCGATGTCCACGCAGCCGTCCATGACCTTGGTCATCTCGTTGACCAGATAGGCGTTCTTGCCGTCATCCCGGCCCATGACGCCGTAGAGGGTCGTCCCCATCATCCAGACCGTGCCGTCGGTCTTCAGGGCCATCACGCTGTTGCCGTCCAGCTCCACATCCTTCACCCCGGTGAGGATGACCGTGGGCTCGGCGTAGAGCGCATGCCCTCCCTCGCCGGTGCCGTAGGGGTGCGCCAGGTTATAGCCCCAGAAGTAGAGATCGCCGTTTTCGGTCACCGCCGCGCAGGCGTGGTCGTTGGTGGCAGCCTTCACCACGTCACTCATGACGAAATAGGGCTCGTAGGTCTCCTGCTCCGCCTCGTAGTAGCCCTTACCCAGCTGATAACAGATGTTGTCCCCCCAGGTATAAAGGTCGCCGTTCTCCTTGATGATGGCCAGCACCGTGCCAGGCTCCTGATAATAGGAGATGTAGCCATAGTCGTCGGACTTTCTCACCTCGACAGAGTCCTGGAGTGCCGCCGAGCTGGCCGCCACTGACTTAACGCCGGACATGACCTTCACGGGGACGTTGGAGCCGGTTTTTCCGTTGAACAGTCTGGCGGTGGCACACTGGCCCCAGCCGTAGAGATCGCCGGTACTGGTCACCGCCCAGGAGCTCCACTTGCCGGCCTCCACCTGCTTGATGTAGGGCTTGCCCGCCGCCGAGGCGGGGACGGCCAGCAGCCCCGCCAGCAGCGCGGCGGAGAGCAGCAGGGAAAGGAATCTGCGTTTCTTCATAAAAATCCTCCTCTTTTTTCCCGGGAGTACATACCTTCCCTGGAAAAAGTTTCTCTTTGTAAATTTTGCCACATATTACTTAGCATTGCAAGTAATTATGTGTTTTTCCGGCTTTTTTTAGGATGGAAAAGGTCACAAAAACAAAAAAACCGCCAAAATGGCGGGAAATCGGTTTCGACTTGGGAGTGAGGAGCAGCAGAGTGAGCGTACGATGAATTTTGCAATGAAATAAAAAAGCTCGTCGCAAGCGATATATCGCTTGCGACGAGCTGGAACATCGCAACACTATAGATGCCACGGCCTTCGCCCACTCGCAAGCGTCCTGCTGATTATATTTTTACTCCATAGGAGATAGGTCTTCGCTATGAGCCTCCAGAGCTTCGATTCGGTGATCTTGAGTCAGGATCTCCATCTGGCTTATAGCGATGGCATTGAGTTTTGTCAGCCGTTCGGCCTGAGACATCCCCTCATTGATGAACACCGCATTCAGGTTCTCCAGATTGGACAGGCAGACCAGCTGAGAGACATTGGCGTAGTCACGGATATTCCCTTTCAGATCGGGATGGCTGTCCCGCCACTGCTTTGCAGTCATACCGAACAGGGCCATGTTCAACACATCGGCTTCACTGGCATACACCATGGCAATCTGCTTTGCGGAAAGCTCCGGCGGAATCAGGTTCTCCTTGATAGCATCTGTATGGATGCGGTAATTGATCTTGGCCAGATTTCGCTTGATGTCCCAGCCAAGCTGTTTCATTTCCTCGGCCTTGAGTCGTTCAAATTCTTTGATCAGATAGATTTTGAACTCAGGGCTGATCCACATGCCGAACTCAAAGGCAATGTCTTTGTAGGCATATGTACCGCCATATCTTCCGGCCTTTGCCCGCAGTCCAATTGCATGCGTCTTTTCAACCCACTCTTTGACGCTGAGTTTGTAGCTGTTCAAACCAGCCTGACTTCTAATTGCGGCGAATTCGCCATAATTAAAATCCGGGTTGTGGATCTGTTCCCATATCCCGAGGAATTCAACTGTGTTTCGGTTTCGCAGCCAGTCGGAGATGAAAAAGTCTCCGTCTTTCGCCCTGAGCATATCAGTCAGGGAGATATAATCCTTGTCGTCAATGGTGGTGACCGAAATTTCTGTCCCATGGACAATCAATTTATTATTCATTCAGAAATCACCTCCATGAATTGCTGATTGCAACTGGATATGGTGCAACAGCCCCCGGCAGCCTTCCTCCACATCCCGCCAGGTCGTGTCGAAATCGTCGGTGTACCACGGATCGGTCACCTCTCCGGGACGGTTGGTAAAGTCCATCAGCAGGTGCATCTTGTCGGCAAAATCGCCGCCGCAGATCCGGTACATACTCCGCAGGTTGGCTTGATCCATGCCAATCAGAAGGTCGTACTTCTCGTAATCGCTGTTCAGAAGTTCCGCGCTGGTGCCCTGTCCGTTGATTACGACCTTCTCCAGAATGTACGCGCGGTCAACAATCTTCAGGGTGGTATTGACATTCTGCTCTACCAGTAGAATGTGAACGCCTTCCTTTGTCAGCCCCTTGAGCGTTCGAAACACGTCCATAACCACAGCGGGCGCAAGCCCCAGAGAGGGCTCATCCACCAGCATCAGCTTCGGCTCCGACATCAGGCCTCTGGCAATCCCCAACATTTTGCGCTCGCCGCCGCTCATCAGACCCGCCTGCTGATTCAGCCGCTCACCCAAGCGGGGAAACAAGCCAATCACTTTATCCATCAACTGTTTGACCTTATTTTTGTTCCGGATGTTCAGTGCCCCCATCAGCAGGTTTTCTTTCACGCTCATACCGGAAAACAGGTTTCCGTCATCTGTGATAAAGCTCACACCCAGATCATGAATGCGCTTCATGGACTCGCCTTCCAAATGCTCGCCGTTGAATATAATTGCGCCGCTCTTGGGGCGAACCAATCCGCTGATTGCCCGCATAGTGGTGGTTTTTGCACCTGGAGGGCGGTGCTATCCAGGATACAGAGAAGAACCGGGCACCTCACAGCTGACATCCC
>OGHJ01002342.1_pt1 | contig 16333 bp, 10 predicted proteins | sample 1571351 | NCBI WGS metagenome assembly OGHJ01 (sample SAMEA2582037, study PRJEB24529) | metagenome | biome: Human gut stool | place: China | collected 2011 | reverse complement strand
GTGATACGCGGTCAGGAGTTCCTGCTGCACGTCGTACGCGCCGTTCTCGTAAATATCGAGGATGATAATCTGCTTCGGGCTCATCTTGGCCAGCTGCCGGCAGAGCTCGGAGCCAATCGAGCCGCCGCCGCCCGTGATGAGAATGACCTTATCGCGGTAATATGCGCTGGTCTTTTCGTCGGAAATATGAATGGGCTTGCGGAACAGCAGATCTTCTACATCGAATTCACGCAGATGGCGCTTTTGTCCGGCGGTCTGCATGACGGGGTAGTCATATACCTTGACCTTATATCCGGCGGAGGAATAGCGGGTGTAGAGGTCGCGCTTTTTCTCCTCGCTCAGGTTCTGAATGGCGAGAACGACTTCCTGCACCTCAAAGCGGCTGAGCTGCTCGACGGTGTGCTCGTCCTCCATCACGACGGTGATGCCGTGGATTTCGCGCCCGGCCTTTTCGGGGTCGCCATCGACAAAGCAGCGCGGGGCATAGGCCGCGTCCGCGTTTCCGAGGAGCTCTTCGGCGAGGTTCACGCCCACGCGCCCGGCGCCGATGATGGCGATTTTGATTTTCTGGACGGTGTCGACTTTGACGTGCGCCATGTCCTCACCGGAAAAAATGCGCAGCAGAAGGCGCAGAAAATGCCCCCGGGGCGTATCCTCGGGGCCATACTTAAAGGCATATCGGTAGATCATCCGGATGGAAAGCGCGCCGAGCAGATTCATACAGGCGATGCTGAGCAGGCGCGCAAAGGAGAGCCGGGGGACATGCACCGTCACAGGCAGCAGAAATTCAATGGCAAGCACGGCAAAAAACGCAGCACCGTCTGCAATAAGCAGCCGGATGTAGCTCTGAATGCCGCCGTAGCGCCAGATCTGCTGATAGACGCTTCCGCGGGATCGGGCGAGAAAGACGCAGACAAAGCTGATGCCGCTGTGCAGCAAAATTGCGCTCCAGCTCAGATGCTCGCTGCTCCGGTACAGAACCAGCAGCAGCACATCCAGCGCCAGCAGGATCAGCATATCGTATGCGACCAGTGGCCAGCGAATCCGCCCTCGTTTCATGTTCCTGTTTCTCCCTCTCCGGCGCGCCGCGTATGGGCGTGCTTGCTTATTCATCGATCAACGGCTTTACCTGAAACGAATGGCCGTACTCCCAGATAGTAGTATACTGTTTTTGGGAGCAAGAATCAAGTCCATTCGCTGGATTTTTCCACCAAGACTGTTTTTTCTTTGAAATTCCGAACGTCTACAGTTGTAAACTGAAAAATCACCGCTTGTCGACTTCCAATATCATATGATATAATTTCGCCGAAAGAAAGGCGGGATTTTATGACGGGTGAACAGAAACTTTTGCTGGCGCTTCTGCGCGGCGAGCTGACGGGGACGGCGGCGGAGCTGGACGAAAAGACGCTGCGCGGTGTGCACAACTATTTCAACATTTATATGCTGCTGCTGACGCTGTCGGTGCTGCTGCTCTCGCTGGACGGGTTCGATCTGGTGACGACGTTTACATCCGTCGCGACCTGCCTGAACAACGTCGGTCCCGGCCTTGAGATGGTCGGCCCGATGGGCAGCTTTGCGGATTTCTCCGCTCCGGCCAAGCTGCTGCTGGCCTTTGACATGCTGGCGGGCCGTCTGGAGCTCTACCCGATGCTGGCCCTTTTTGCCCCGCGCCTCTGGCGCAAGCGCATCAACGCGATGCACGAGGCAAGAGCGAAATAAGTACGAGAGTTTTATTCCTTTTCTTGCAAGAAAAGGAACCGAAAAGAACTCCAAACAAATAAAGAAAAATGCGGGAGACTGCCGGTAAAAGGGCAGTTTCCCGCGTTTTGTTACTTACTCTACGAATAGCGAATCGTCCCCATACCGCCCAATATGGGACGGGTCTTTCTCGGAATAATACAAATTGCCCAGCACTTCTTCCGGAGCGTTGTCGGCCAGGTAGCGCGCGTGCAGCTCGGTGGCAAAATGGGTGCCCTGCAAAATTTGCAGTGTGTCCGTGTAGCTGGTTCCGTCGATCTCATATTTGACCGTGATGATGTAGACGTAATCGGTGTTGTCCCCATTGACAGAGTAGGAGGTGTGCTCCTTCGCTTTCATGTCGGTAATGCGATAGGCGTCCGGCAAAATCACGCTGGTGTAGGTATGCTTGCGGTAAATATCCATCCCCAGCACAATAAGGATGGAAAACAGTATGCCGATCCCGCAGACCGCCAGTGCCGCTAGCAGCGCCTGCTTGTCGGATTTAGTGATCTTCAGCTTCATGCGGCGGGCCTCCCACAGTGTTTTCTCTATTATACCATACACCGCTGCCTATGTCTATTTCCCGCCGCGCCCGCATACCTTGTACCAGACCAAAACAGAGGAGGGGCTTGCCATGCGGCGGGATGCAGACAGAGAGGAACGAAACGCAAGATTGCTGGCGGGCGTGGTGCTGGCGGCTATGTTGGTGATGCTGTCCGGCATCATCCATCTGCTGTACCACCGGGAGTACGCCGAGACCGACACCCCCAACGACTGCTTTGCGGTGTCGGCGGCGACGGGGGAGACGGCGCTGCCCAAAATCGTCTGCCTGACCTTTGACGACGGCCCCAGCAAAAACACCCGGCCAATTCTGGAAATTCTCGATAAGGAGCAGGTCCCGGCCACCTTCTTTGTCTGCGCGCAGGACGCCAACGAAAAATATCTGCCCCTTGTGGCGGACATTGCGGCGGCGGGGCATCAGATCGCGCTGCACAGCGCGACGCATCAATACTCCAAAATTTATGCGAGCACTGACGCATTCTGGCAGGACATCAGAACGCTGCGCCAGGCGTTGGAGCCGTATGTGGATGTGGCGGCCATCGACTGGCTGCGTTTCCCCGGTGGCAGCACAAACACAGTCAGCCACCGCTACGGCGGAAACGGCATCATGAAGGCCCTGAAGGCCCAGGCAGAGGACAAGGGCTACCACTGGATCGACTGGAACGTCTGCGCCGAGGACGCCACCGCCAGCCACCCGGATGCCGCGCAGATTTTGCGCAACATTCGCCGCGATGCCGATGGTCAGGACACCTGTGTCGTCCTGCTGCATGATACAAAAGCAACAGGTCAGACCGTCAAGGCCCTGCCCGATATGATCGCCTATTTCCGGGAGCAGGGCTACACCTTTTGTACGGTTGCACAGATGGACGCCTTGCAATGTGAAACAAAATAGGGTATAATGTACAAGAATCGAAAAACGGTGGGAGGCGGAACGATGCGCAAAACGGAAAGCCAGAAGATAGCCCTCTGCGGTATGCTGGGGGCGCTTTCGCTGGTGCTTTTGCTGCTGGGCAGTGCACTGCAGATCGGCACCTATGCCGCGCCGATGCTGGCGGCGTTCCTGCTCATCCCGGTGCTCGAGGAATACGGCACGCGCTACGCGCTGACCCTCTACGTCTGCGTGGCAATTCTGGCCGTGCTCTTTGTGCCGGAGACCGAACTGGCGCTGTTTTACGTGCTGGTCATGGGGGATTACCCCGTGCTGCGCGTCAAGCTGAACGGCGTAAAAAGCACGCTCCTGCGCTGGGTGCTGAAATTCGCGGTGTTCAACGCGGGCACGGTGCTGGTGTATCTTTTGCTGTTTGCGCTGCTCGGACCTGCCGTGCTGGACGAGCTGCTGGCCGACGGCATCGGGATGCTGGCAGCACTGCTGGCCGCGGGCAACCTGTCGTTCTGGCTGTGTGACCGCGCACTGGCGGCGCTGACGCGGTATTACCACGTCATACTCAAGCCAAAACTGAAAAAGAAGTTCTAATTCGGGGAGGAAAACAACATGTGGTACGATGAGGCAGTAGTTTATCAGATCTACCCGCTGGGGCTTTGCGGCGCACCGCTGCAAAACGACGGCGACCAGGCGCAGGCGGACGAGCACCGCATTCTGCGGGTGCTGGACTGGGTGGAGCACATCAAGCGCCTGGGCGCGACCTGCGTGCTGTTCAACCCGCTGTTCGAGAGCGACGCCCACGGCTATGACACCCGCGACTACAATAAGGTGGACTGCCGCCTGGGCACAAACGACGACCTCAGGCAGGTCTGCACGGCGCTGCACGCGGCGGGCATAAAAATCCTGTTTGACGGCGTGTTCAACCATGTGGGCCGTGGCTTCTGGGCGTTCAAGGACGTGCAGGAAAAGCGCTGGGACAGCCCGTACAAGGACTGGTTCCACATCAGCTTTGACGGCAACACCAACTACAACGACGGCTTCTGGTATGAAGCGTGGGAGGGCTGCAACGAGCTGGTCAAGCTGAATCTGCAGAACCCGGCGGTGAAAAACTACCTGTTTGACGTTGTGCGCGGCTGGGTGCGGGACTACGACATCGACGGCCTGCGTTTGGATGTTGCCTACTGCCTCGACCTCGGCTTTCTGGCCGAGCTGCGCGGGCTGGCCGACAGCATCAAGCCGGAGTTCGCACTGGTGGGTGAGACGCTGCACGGCGACTACAACCGCTGGATGAACGACCACGCCTGCCACAGCGTAACGAACTACGAGTGCTACAAGGGCTTGTATTCGAGCTTCAACACGGGCAACATGCACGAGATCAGCTACAGCCTGAACCGCCAGTTCGGCTCCGAGCAGTGGTGCCTGTACACGGGCAAGCACCTGCTGAGCTTTGTGGATAACCACGATGTAACGCGCATTGCGACGATTTTGACGGACAAGGGCTGCCTACGCCCCATCTACGGTCTGCTGTTCGGTATGCCCGGTGTGCCGTCGGTCTACTACGGCAGTGAATGGGGCATGGAGGGCGACAAGCGCAACGGCGACCCGACGCTGCGCCCGGCGGTGGAGAAGCCCGAGGAAAACGACCTGACCGCCTGGATCGCGGCGCTGGCCCACGCCCACACGGGCAGCAAGGCGCTGTGCCGGGGCAGCTACCGCAATGTGCTGGTCCAGCCTAAGCAGTTGATTTTTGAGCGCTACGCCGACGGTGAGCGGGTGCTGGTGGCCATCAACGCGGACGGCAATCCGTTTGACGCCCACTTTGACGCGGGCTGCGGCCGCGCGGTGGACCTCATCACAGGCGCCGACCACGACTTTGGCGGCGGCAGCACGCTGGAGCCGTACAGCTGTCATTTCTGGAAGTGCGAGCGGTAATACGATATAAAAAGGCACCTGTCCGTGTGGGCAGGTGCCTTTTTGTGTTATGCTGTATGTTGTAGGGGGCGGCGTCCTCGACGCCCCGCAGGGCAGTATGTAGAGCGGCCTGCCCTCAGGCCGCCGCAGCGGGGTGAGGGTGCCCCGCCCTACAATGTATGGGTTAAAGGGGCAGCCCCTCTAAAGCCTGCGGGCCGGGCATGCCCGGCCCCTACGGGGCGGCCCATGTATGGGTTAAGGTTTTAAAGTTTCTTTGCCTACTTTCTTTTCAAAGAAAGTAGGTCACAGGTTCGTATATCCCATCAGCTTTTCATCCACGACGGCGGCGGTGTCGCGGCCCTCGCGCAGCGCCCAGACGACAAGGCTCTGGCCGCGGCGCATATCGCCGCAGGCGAACACCTTCGGGTCGGCAGTGGCGTACTTCACATCGGCCACGGTGCCGCGCTTCGTGCATTCGACGCCGAACGCATCGGCCACATAGGGCTCGCAGCCCGTAAAGCCTGCCGCGATCAGCACAAGGTCGCAGTCAACGGTGAACTCCTCGCCGGTGGGCACCATCTGGCGGCGTCCGTCCACGACCTCGCTTTTCAGCTTGGAGATTAGCGCACCGCAGACCTGCCCGGCCTCGTTCTTGTAGAACTCCTTGACCGTCGTCTGGTAGACGCGGGGGTCAAAGCCGAATTTGGCGATGGCCTCCTGCTGGCCGTAGTCGGTTTTCAGCACGCGGGGCCACTCGGGCCAGTCGTTGCCGGGGGCGCGGGCCGCGGGCGGGCAGGGCATCATTTCCAGCTGCATGACGCTCTCGCAGCCCTGGCGGATGGCCGTGCCGACGCAGTCGTTGCCGGTGTCGCCGCCGCCGATGACCAGCACGCGCTTGCCCGCGGCGGAAACCGCCTTGCCGTCCGCAAAGTTGGAATCCAGCAGACTGTGGGTCACGCTGGTCAGGTAATCCACCGCAAAGAAGATGCCCTGCGCGTCGCGGCCCGGGGCCTGGATGTCGCGGGCCTGCTTCGCGCCGCAGCACAGCACCACGGCGTCATAGCGGGCCTTCAGCTCCTCGGCGCTGACCGTATTGCCGACGTCGGCGTTAAAAACAAACTCAATGCCCTCGTCCTGCAAAATCTTCACGCGGCGGTCAATGACCCACTTTTCCAGCTTCATGTTGGGGATGCCGTACATCAGCAGGCCACCCGCGCGGTCCTCGCGCTCATAGATGGTCACGCGATGGCCGCGCTTGTTGAGCAGGTCGGCCACGGACAGGCCCGCGGGACCTGCGCCGATGACCGCCACGGTCTTGCCCGTGCGGGCCGGGGGCGGCACGGCATGAATGGCGCCGCTCTCGTAACCGTATTCCACGATGGCGCGCTCGTTTTCCTTGACCGTGACCGGGTCACCCGTGACGTTGCCGCAGGTGCAGGCCGCCTCGCACAGGGCGGGGCAGACCCGGCTCGTGAACTCCGGGTATCGGTTCGTGGCGATCAGCCGGTGCACGGCCAGATCCCACTTGCCCTGATAGACCAGGTCGTTCCACTCGGGGATCAGGTTGTTCAGCGGGCAGCCGCTGAACATGCCGCCCAGCTGAACGCCGCTCTGGCAGAAGGGGACGCCGCAGTCCATGCAGCGTGCGCCCTGGGCCTGCTGCTCGTCGGTGTGCAGCGGGACGTGAAACTCGTTAAAATTTCGGATGCGCTCCTCGGGCGGCAGCTCTAAACTGGTCTGCCGCGTAATTTCCATAAATCCTGTCGGTTTGCCCATGGTACTCTGCCTCCCTTACTTTGCGCTTTTCATGGCGTAGAACGCCTCGATCTGGGCCTGCTCGCTGTCCTCGCCCTTTTCCTCCATCTGGGCGATCAGGCGCAGCATTTTGTCGTAGTCGTGGGGCAGGACCTTCTTGAACTTGGGCAGATACTCGCCGAAGTTGTCAAGGATTTCCTTGCCGCGCGGCGACCCGGTCAGCTCCACATGCTCACGGATCAGGTCTTTCAACAGCGATACATCGTACTTGTGCTCCACAGGCTCCAGGCTGACCATGTCCTTGTTGACGCGCTGGTAGAAGTCCCAGTCCTCGTCCAGCACGTAGGCGATGCCGCCGCTCATGCCGGCTGCAAAGTTCTTGCCGGTCTTGCCAAGCACGACCACCGTGCCGCCGGTCATGTACTCGCAGCCATGGTCGCCCACGCCCTCCACAACGGCAGTTGCGCCGGAGTTGCGCACGCAGAAGCGCTCACCGGCCACGCCGTTGATGAACGCCGTGCCGCCCGTAGCACCGTACAGTGCCACGTTGCCGATGACGATGTTCTCGCTGCGGTCAAAGGCGGCGTCCTTCGGCGGGTAGACGACGAGCTTGCCGCCGGACAGACCCTTGCCGATGTAGTCATTCGCGTCGCCGATCAGCTCGAGCGTCAGGCCCTTGGGGATGAACGCGCCGAAGCTCTGGCCGCCGTAGCCGTGGCAGACGACATGGAACGTGTCGTCGGGCAGCGTGTTGCCGAACCTGGCGGTGATCTCGCTGCCAATGATCGTGCCGAACGCGCGGTCCGTGTTGCCGACGTCCAGCGTGACGGTGCTGGGCTTCGGCTCGGCGGAGTCGAAGCTCTTTTTGAACTTCTTCATCAGGATGCGCATGTCTGGGGTCTTTTCCAGCTGGAAGTTGTAAACATCCTTCGCGTTGAAGTGTACGTTGGAGTTCTCGACCAGCGGGTTCTGCAAAAGCGCGGTCAGGTCCATCTCACCGGCGCGGGAGCCTGCGGGCGCGGCTTTGACCTTGAGCAGGTCGGTGCGGCCCACCAGCTCATCGACGGTGCGCACGCCGAGCTTTGCCATGTACTCGCGCAGGTCCTCGGCCATGAAGCGCATAAAGTTCATGATGTACTCGGGCTTGCCCTTGAACCGCTTGCGCAGCTCGGGGTTCTGGGTGCAGATGCCCATGGGGCAGGTGTCAAGGTTGCAGACGCGCATCATGACGCAGCCCATGGCCACCAGCGGGCCGGTGCCGAAGCCGAATTCCTCGGCACCCAGCAGGGCGGCAATGGCAACGTCGCGGCCACTCATCAGCTTGCTGTCCGCCTCGATGCGGACGCGGCTGCGCAGACCGTTCATGATCAGGCACTGGTGTGCCTCGGCAATGCCCAGCTCCCATGGCAGACCTGCGTTGTGGATGGAGTTGCGGGGGGCTGCGCCCGTGCCGCCGTCAAAGCCGGAAATCAAGATGACCTCCGCACCGGCCTTGGCAACGCCCGCGGCAATCGTGCCGACACCGGCCTCGCTGACGAGCTTGACGTTGATGGCTGCCTTGCGGTTGGAGCACTTCAAATCGTAGATCAGCTGCGCCAGGTCCTCGATCGAGTAAATATCGTGGTGGGGCGGGGGAGAGATCAGGCCGACGCCGGTGGTCGAGTTGCGGGTCTTGGCGACCCACGGGTAGACCTTGCCGCCGGGCAGCTGGCCACCCTCGCCGGGCTTCGCGCCCTGCGCCATCTTGATCTGGATCTCACTGGCGGAGACCAGATACTTGCTTGTCACGCCGAAGCGGGCGGATGCCACCTGCTTGATGGCGGAGTTGCGCTCGGTGCCGTAGCGGTCCTCGGCCTCGCCGCCCTCGCCGGTGTTGGACTTGCCGCCCAGACGGTTCATGGCGATAGCCATGCACTCGTGGGCCTCCTCGGACAGCGCGCCGTAGCTCATCGCCGCGGTCTTGAAGCGCTTGACGATGGAGTCAACGCTCTCGACCTCGTCGAGGGGCACGCCCTGCTCGGGATAGTTGAAGTCCAGCAGGCTGCGCAGGTGCATTGCGTCGCCGTTCTCATTGGCAGCGGCGGCGGTGTACTGCTTGAAGGTATCGTAATTGCCGGTCCAGCAGGCCTGCTGCAAAAGGTGGATGGTCTGCGGGTTGTAGAGGTGCTGCTCGGCAGCGGGGCCGCCGCGGAATTTGTGCGCACCCAGGCTTGGCAGCTCGCGGTTGATGTCCAGACCCAGCGGGTCGAATGCTTCCTGATGGCGGGCTTCCAGATCATTCTGGATGTCCTGGATCGTGATGCCGCCCACGCGGGAGACGGTGTTCGTAAAGTATTTGTCGATGACCTCTTTCGAGATGCCCAGCGCCTCAAAGATCTGGCTGCCCGCGTAGGACTGGATCGTGGAAATGCCCATCTTGGACGCGATTTTGACAATGCCCGCCAGCACGGCCTTGTTGTAGTCGCTGACAGCGGCGTAGTAGTCCTTGTCGAGAAGGCCGTCGGAAATCAGCTCACCGATAGTCTCCTGCGCCAGATACGGGTTGATGGCAGCTGCGCCGTAGCCCAGCAGCGTGGCGAAGTCGTGTACCAGGCGCGGCTCGCCGCTTTCCAGAATCAGCGCCATGGCGGTGCGCTTGCGGGTGCGGACCAGATACTTGCTGACCGCGCCCACAGCCAGCAGGCTGGGAATGGCGACATGGTACTCGTCAATGTCGCGGTCCGACAAAATCAGGATGTTCGCGCCGTCGCGGTAGGCGCGGTCCACATCGACAAACAGGCGCTCAATGGCCTTTTCCAGGTCGGTGTTCTTGTAGTAGCAGATGGACAGCGTCACGACCTTGAAGCCGGGCACGTCCATGGCCTTGATCTTGAGCAGGTCGGTCTCGGTCAGGATCGGGTTCTCGATTTTCAGGACCTTGCAGTTGTCGGCGTCCTCCTCCAGAAGATTGCCCTGCGCACCGACGTAGACGGTGGTCGAGGTGACGATCTTCTCGCGCAGCGCGTCGATGGGCGGGTTCGTGACCTGCGCAAACATCTGCTTGAAATACTCGCTCAGATTCGGGCGGGTGTGGCTCAAAACGGCCAGCGGAGTATCGCTGCCCATGGCCCCGGCGGGTTCGCCGCCGTTCTTGGCCATCGGCAGAATGATCGTGGAGACGTCCTCATACCGGTAGCCGAACGCCTTCTGCAGCTGGACAAGCTGATCCTTCGTGTAGCTGGGCACCTTCTTGTTGGGCACCTTCAGGCTGGACAGGTTGACAAGGTTGCGGTCCAGCCACTCGCCGTAGGGCTGGCGGCTGGCGTAGTCGGCCTTCAGCTTTTCGTCGTCCACCAGCTCGCCCCTGACGGTATCCACCAGCAGCATCTTGCCGGGGCGCAGACGATCCTTGCGTACGACCTCGTCAGCGGGAATGTCGAGCACGCCGACCTCGCTGGAAAGGATCAGGCGGCCATCCTTCGTGATGTAGTAGCGGCTCGGGCGCAGACCGTTGCGGTCCAGCACTGCGCCCATCACGTCGCCGTCGCTGAACAGGATGCTGGCGGGGCCGTCCCACGGCTCCAGCATCGTGGCATAGTACTGATAGAAGTCGCGCTTCTTCGGGTCCATCGACTTGTTGTTGTCCCACGGCTCGGGGATCGTGACCATGACGGCCAGCGGCAGATCCATGCCGTTCATGACCATGAATTCCAGCGTGTTATCCAGCTGGGCAGAGTCGGAGCCGCCCTGGTTGACGATGGGCAGAACCTTCGTCATATCGTCCTTTAAATAGTTGGAACCGATGGTTTCCTCGCGGGCAAGCATCGTGTCCACGTTGCCGCGGATGGTGTTGATCTCGCCGTTGTGCAGGATGAAGCGGTTGGGGTGGGCGCGGTTCCAGCTGGGCGCGGTGTTCGTCGAGAAGCGGCTGTGCACCATGCCGATGGCGGATTCATAGTCGGCGTCCTGCAGATCGGGATAGAACAGGCGCAGCTCCTTGACGAGGAACATACCTTTATAGACAATGGTGCGGCTGGACAGGCTGCAAACGTAGGTGTCGGGGCTGGACTGCTCAAACACGCGGCGCGCCACATAGAGACGGCGGTCAAAGGCAATGCCTGCCTCGACGCGCTGCGGCTTGCCCACAAAGCCCTGCCAGATGCTGGGCATGCAGGCAATGGCCTTGTGGCCGAGCACCTCGGGGCAGGTGGGAACCTCGCGCCAGCCTAAGAAGGGCAGACCCTCCTTTTTGCAGACGATCTCAAACAGCTTCTTGGCCTGGTTGCGCTTGAGCTCATCCTGCGGGAAAAAGAACATGCCAATGCCATATTCCCGCTCTGCGCCCAGGGTCAGCCCCTGCTCGGCGGCGGCCTTCTGGAAGAATTTGTCGCTGATCTGCGTCAGAATGCCGACGCCGTCGCCGGTCTTGCCCTCGGCGTCCTTGCCCGCGCGGTGCTCCAGATGCTCCACGATCTGCAGCGCGTCGTCAATGGTTTTGTGGCTCTTGCGCCCCTTGATGTCCACCACAGCGCCGATGCCGCAGTTGTCATGCTCAAACCGGGGGCTGTACAGCCCGGCGGGGGTCTTGCGCTCGGTAAAGTTTTCCATACCTTGTTTGCTCCTTTCCCGATCCCGTTAAACCGCGCAGCGTCGCACATTTGCCGCGCGGGCGGGATAAACAAAAAAGACGCTCCCAACAGGGCACACAGGCCCCTTGTGGGAACGTCTTTGTTCTTGTCTACATCATACCATAGATGCCGCCGCTTTACAATCCCGAAGCAGAAGATTTTACGGAAATTAAGAGAAAAACGTTTAGAAATTTGGTTTAGCAAGCGTAAACTTAATAAAATTAAGCGATGTGGACTTTCTGCCGCTTTGTAGGGGCGGCATATATGCTGCCCGCGGCCTAACGGCATCTCTCTTTTCCGGTTTGCCTTGTAGGGAGGGGTCTTGACCCCTCCGCGGAGGCCTGTGGGCAGGCCGCCCTACAATCCCCGGAAAGCGTGTGCCGCCATGCGGGGCGTCGGGGACGCCGCCCCCTACAAAGTGCGCCGCGAACGTTCCGCGGCCCGCGGCCTCCTGGAACCGCCCGTTTACGGTTGACCCGCAGGGGAGGGATTCATCCCTCCCGCGCCGTGTGCCTTCGCCGCCCAAACAAAAACCGCGCAAGGCTCCTCGCCCTGCGCGGTCATTTTGCATACTAAAAAACGTTACGCCGTTTTCTCGCCGTTCTGCTTTTTCAGCTCGACCAGAATCTCGGCCAGCAGCTCCTCCTGCGTGGGGGCGGCGGGGGCAGCAGGCTCCTCCGCGGCGGGCTCCTCATGCTTGCCCATCTCCATCAGCTTGTTCATGGCTTTGACGATGCAGAACAGCACGAACGCCATGATCAGGAAGTTGATGACGGCGGTGATGAACGCGCCGTACTTAAAGACCAGCTTGCCGTCGCCAAAGACATCCCACATCATGGCGTCAAAGTTGACCTTGCCCAGAATACCCAAAATCGGGCTGATGAGGTTGTCTGTCAGGGAGGTGACCAGCGTGGAGAACGCACCGCCGATGATAACACCGATGGCCATGTCCATCATGTTGCCCTTCAGGGCAAAGGCTTTGAATTCCTCAAAGAACTTTTTCATAAGTAACCTCCTCAAAATTCAAAATGTCGATGCAGCGTTTTACTTTTTCAGCAGCTTTGCCACGGTCTGGGCCGCATTGTCCAGATAGTCGCCCGCGAACATCTCGATCATGCCCGCATCGGCCTCCTTGGCCAGCTCGGGGTCGATGGGCATCTTCGCCAGCACCGGCAGCTTGTATTTGTCGGCGATCTCGTCCACATGGCTGTCGCCAAAGACGTTGATGTGCTTGCCGCAGTCGGGGCAAACGGCGTAGCTCATGTTCTCGACCAGGCCGAGGATGGGCACATGCATCATCTGGGCCATCTGGACGGCCTTGCCGACGATCATGCCGACCAGCTCCTGCGGGCTGGACACGATGACAATGCCGTCCACCGGCAGCGTCTGGAACACGGTCAGCGGCACGTCGCCGGTGCCCGGGGGCATGTCAACGAACAGGAAATCAACGTCCCACACGACCTCCTGCCAGAACTGCTTGACCGCGCCCGCAATGACGGGGCCGCGCCAGACAACGGGGGCCTCGGGGTCGTCGAGCAGCAGGTTGATGCTCATGATTTCCACGCCGGTACGGCTGGAAACCGGGTTGATGCTCTCGCCGTCACCGGTGGCCGGGCCCTTCACGCCGAACAGGCGGGGGATGGACGGGCCGGTGATGTCGGCGTCCAGCACGCCGGCCTTAAAGCCAAGGCGGCGCATCGAGACAGCCAGCATGGCGCTGGTCATGCTTTTGCCGACGCCGCCCTTGCCGGAAACGACACCGATGACTTTTTGGATACGGCTTCTTGCGTGCGGCGGCTCATGCTGCGGCGCGCGGTGATCGCAGTTGGACTTGCAGCTGCTGCAATCGTGGGTACATGTTTCGCTCATTTGTAAATGCTCCTTTAAAAATGCTCTTGTAACAGTGTACCAAAATTCGCGCCATAATGCAAGGCACTGTGTAATTTAAGAGCGGTTCAGCATAGAATTTGCACATTGTCATACCCGCCGCGCCTTCCGCATACCCATCAGCAGGGGAAGGGGGCGGCGTATGAGCAAACGCAGAACGTACCTACACAATGCGGCGCTGCTCACCGGGTCGGGGCTGGTGCTGCGGGCGCTGGGCATGGGGTTCCGAATCGTGCTGGCGGCGTATCTGGGCAGTGAAGGCATGGGTCTTTACCAGCTGATTCTGGCGCTGTACATGGTGTTTGTCTCGTTCGCCACGGCGGGCGTCAATGTGGCGTCGGCGCGGCTGGCGGCGCAAAGCCTGGCCCGCGGCAGCGGCATGGCCGAGACCCTGCGCGGGCTGTGCATCACGGCGCTGGGCTTCGGCACGGCGGCCATGCTGGCCCAAAGCGTATTGGCCGGGCCGTGCGCGCGGTATCTGCTGCACGACGTCCGGGCCGAGACCGCGCTGCTGATTTTGGCCCCCAGTCTGCCGTTTATGGCTGTGTCGGGCGCGGTGCGGGGGTGCTTTTTGGCCGCGCGGCGGGTGCAGCCGAACATCACGGCGCAGCTCATCGAACAGCTGGTGCGGATGGCCGTCGCCGCGGCGGGTCTGCGGGTGCTGGCGCAGTGGGGCGCGGGCTACGGCTGCGCCGCCGTGCTGCTGGGCAACACGGTCAGCGAGAGCGTCTCCTGCGGCATTATGCTGGCTTTTGCCGCACGCACGCCGGAATTTGCACCACGGCCCGGTGCGCCGCTGCACCCCTACACCCGCAAGGAGCTGTACGACATCCTGTGGCCCGTGGAGGGCAGCCGTCTGCTGGCCAGCGCCCTGCAGGCGGCGGAAAGCAGCCTGATCCCCTACACACTGGCGATTTACACGGGCAGCCGCGCCGAGGCCGTGGCCCAGTACGGCAGCTTAAAGGGTATGGCGCTGCCGCTGCTGTTTTTCCCGTTTTCGGTGCTGGGGGCGCTGTCCGGCCTGCTGATGCCCGAGATCACCCGCGCCCACACAAAGGGCGACACCGCCGCCATGCGCCGCCAGATTTTTACGATGCTGCGCATGACCGGCGCGTTCTCGCTGGCGGCGGGGGTCGGGTTTGTGCTGCTCGGCGCGCCGCTGGCCGGGTTCATCTACCGGGATGCCAAGGTTGGGCGGTATGTGCAGCTTTTGGGCTTCGTCGCGCCGTTTATGTATCTGGAGAGTATGGTGGACGGCGTGTTAAAGGGTCTGGGGGAGCAGCTTGCAACATTCCGATATTCGCTGTTTGACTCGGTGTTCCGCATTGCGGCGATTTGGCTTGTCGTGCCGCAGTACGGCATGATGGGGTTCCTGGGGGTCATGGCCGTGTCAAATCTGATGACCTGCGGGCTGAATATGAGGCGGATGATGGAACAAATAAAAAAGCCTTCCCCCTAGGGGGAAGGTGGCCGAGGCCCCGTCCGAGGTCGGATGAGGGGGGAGGCTTGCGGGTGTATCCCGTGAACGGGAAGGTACGGCAGACTCTCCCCTCATCAGTCCGCTTCGCGGACAGCTTCTCCCCCGGGGGAGAAGCCTTTGGCGCGGGTTACAGCGTTTCCCCGCTCACCAGTCCGTTCCACAGCCGGTAATATACGCCCTGCTTCGCCAGCAGCTCGTCGTGGCTGCCCTCCTCCTCGATGCCGTCGCGGCCCAGCACCAGAATGCGGTCCGCATTTTTGATCGTCGTCAGGCGGTGGGCAATCGTCAGGGTCGTGCGGCCCTTTGCCAGCTTGTCAAGGCTCTGGCCCACCAAAATCTCGCTCTCGTTGTCCAGGGCACTTGTGGCCTCGTCCAGCAGCAGGATGCGCGGGTTCTTCAAAAAGACGCGGGCAATCGCCAAACGCTGCTTCTGCCCGCCGGACAGCTTGACGCCGCGCTCACCGACGTAGGTGTCGTAGCCGTCCTTCAAAGCGCGGACAAAGGCATCGGCTCCGGCCAGGCGGGCAGCCTCCTCAATTTCGGCGCGGGTCGCGCCGGGGCGGCCATAGGCGATGTTCTCCGCCACCGTGCCGCTGAACAGGTAAACGTCCTGCTGCACGACGCCGATGGCCCCGCGCAGGCTGTGCAGCGTCACGCCGCGCACGTCCTGGCCGTCAATCAGGATCTTGCCGCCCGTCACATCATAGAAGCGGGGGATCAGGTTGCACAGCGTTGTCTTGCCGCCGCCGGAAGGCCCGACGAGCGCGACATTCTCGCCCGGGCGGATATGCAGATCAACGTGGCGCAGGACCTTGTTGTGGTCGTCGGGGTACTCAAAGCTGACGTCGTCAAAGTCGATGCCGCCGTCCTTCACGACCAGCGGCTTCGCGTCGGGGGCATCGGTGATGGTGACGGGCGTATCCATGATCTCGGCAAAGCGCTCGATGCCGGTCATGCCGCGCTGGAACTGCTCGGCAAATTCGACGATACGGCGGATGGTCGCGATCAGCGTCGAGACATACAGCACATACGCGACAAGGTCGCCCGCGCTGATGGCCCCGTACACAAGGGACAATCCGCCCGCCAGAATGACAACAAAGTACATCAGACCGTCAAAAAGCCGCGTGGACGTGTTGAACGCCGCCATGGCGTGGTAGCTTAAGGTCTTGATCTGTTCAAAATCCCGGTTGCCCTGCGCGAACTTCTCGCGCTCCATGTCCTCGGCGGCAAACGCCTTGACGACGCGCTGCCCCAGCAGGCTGTCCTCGATCGTGGCGTTCAGCTCACCGATCTGAAAGCGCTGCTGGCGGAACCGCTCCCGCAGCTTGCGGTTGAGCTTGACCGAGACCACGCCCATCAGCGGCACGCAGGCAAAGACGACGAGCGTCAGCGGCACGTTGGCTTGGCAGAGGATAACAAACGATGCTGCGATCTTTATTCCTGCAATGAAGAACTCCTCCGGGCAGTGGTGGGCGAACTCGGTCACATCGAACAGGTCGTTGGTGATGC
>OGHJ01002337.1_pt1 | contig 16363 bp, 11 predicted proteins | sample 1571351 | NCBI WGS metagenome assembly OGHJ01 (sample SAMEA2582037, study PRJEB24529) | metagenome | biome: Human gut stool | place: China | collected 2011 | reverse complement strand
CGCCCGTGCTTTTGTTTTGTGTCGGCAGGAAGGGAGAGACGTGATTCGCCGTCTTTCCCTATTGACTTTTCGTGTCTAATGGGATAGACTATCGCCGAGGAGTCTATCCTATTAGACAAAGGAGGCTGACCATGGATACGCCCAAGATCTTTGAGAGTGAATACCGGTTCTGTCTCATCCTTTGGGAGCATGAGCCGGTGACCGCCGCAGAACTGGTGAAGCTGTGCCAGGCCCAGCTGGGGTGGAAGCGGACCACCACCTATACCGTCATCAAGCGCCTGGGAGAGCGGGGCGTGGTGCAGAACAAGGATGGCGTGGTCACCGCCCTGGTCTCCAGGGAGGCGGCACAGGTGTCCGAGATTGACGAGCTGATGGAGAAGAAGTTCCAGGGCTCTCTGCCCGCCTTCCTGGCCGCCTTTGCCCGACGGCAGGACCTGCCTGAGGAGGAAGCGGAGGAGATCCGGCGCATCATCGAAAAGTGAGGAGGGGACCATGGAAGCGGTATTTCTGAAGCTGGTCAACCAGAGCATCGCCGCCGGCTGGCTGGTGCTGGCGGTGGTGGTGCTGCGGCTGGTGCTCCGCAGGGCGCCACGCTGGAGCTTCTGCCTGCTCTGGGGCCTGGTGGCCCTCCGGCTGCTTTGGCCCTTCTCTGTGGAGAGCGCGCTGAGTCTGGTCCCCAGCGCCCGGACCCTGCCCCCGGAGATCCTCTACACTGCTGAGCCCCAGATCAGCAGCGGTATCCCTGCCCTCAACAGCGCGGTCAACCCCGCCCTGGCGGCATCCATGGCTCCGGCGCCGGGGGCCAGTGCCAACCCCACCCAGGTATGGTCCTTTGTCCTGGCCCGCCTCTGGTTGGCGGGGCTGGTCGTCCTGCTGCTCTATGCCCTGGTCAGCTATCTGCGCCTGAGGCGCCGGGTGAGTACCGCCACCCTCCTCCGGGAAAACATCCGGCAGAGCGAGTGGGTGGATACGCCTTTTGTCCTGGGACTCCTGCGGCCGGTGATCTATCTGCCTTACCGGCTGGAGGACCGGGATCTGGCCTATGTGATCGCCCATGAGCGGGCCCACATCCGCCGGGGCGACCACTGGTGGAAGGTGCTGGGCTTCGTGCTCCTGGCGGTCTACTGGTTCCATCCCCTGCTGTGGGTGGCCTATGTCCTGCTGTGCCGGGATATCGAGGGGGCCTGCGACGAGAAGGTGATCCGGGAGCTGAGTCAGGAGGACCGCCGCGGATACGCCTCCGCCCTGTTCCGCTGCGGCGTCCGCCGCCGGACCGTGGCAGCCTGTCCGCTGGCCTTCGGCGAGGTGGGGGTTAAGGCTCGGGTGAAGGCGGTCATGGGCTATCGGAGGCCGGGGCGCTGGCTGGTGGCGGCGGCACTGTTAGTCTGCGCCGTGGCGGCGGTGTGCTTTCTCACGGACCCTCCCGCCAGCCGCAGCTTTCCCATGGGCGGAAACGGCGTGTCGGATCTGGAACCCCAGCAGATCGTGGAGCAGATCAAAAAGATCGAAAAGCTGGACGGCGGAGCGGAGCCCTATGTGAACGCCAGTCAGTTTGATCTTCTCCTGACGTCCGACTTCCAATGGGATGGCTCGGGGGCGGTCCGTTTTTTCTATTTCAGAGATCAGATTACGTACAGCGCCCAACTGAGACTGTTCACAGAAGAGAAGGAATATTATGTGACGGAAGCTCAGGAGTGGCCGGAGCAGAGCCGTATTTTCCGGCTGCAAGATTACCTGGCTGCCCTGAAGTATATGCCTCAGACGGAGATCCGGCAGCTTTCACCGGATGCGAATGGGTACTCCGTGGTCATGATGGAGAACGGTACCCCCGGCGATTTGGCGCGGAGCATCACCTATGATGCCGGCGGGGTGAGGACGCTGGATGGCTGGTACATCCATCTGGCGGTGCTGCCCCTGCACGAGGACCGCAACAGCTCCGGCGACGAGACCATCCATCTTTTTTATGGTGGGGAGGAGGGCTCGGCCGGTCCTTCCGTCACCAAATGGGTGGATTACACCCAGGCCCCGGATGAGATAGACTGGGATGGGGAACGTACCGCCCAGCTCCCCCAGTTCCCCGGTGTGAGCTTCCACTACACCCCCTATGAGGTCACCGCCAATACTGAGGAGGGGGGAGAGCCTCTGGTCCTCATCACGGGCATGCCCATCTGGAGCGTGTACTTCTGCGACCTCACCGGGGACAGCCTCCCCGAGCTCTGCGCCGCCCTAAGCTGGGGCTCTGGCATTGTGGACAACCGGGTGGTCATCTACGATTACGCCAGCGGTGCCAGCTATCGTCTGGAGAACCGGGCAAATTACGACTACACCCTCCGGTACAGTCCGGAGGAGGACTGCCTGTATGTGGACAAAAGGGACTATCAGGAGGGTGAACTGGTCTCCTCCGGGCGGCTGGTCTATGAGGACGGGTGTATCCAGGCCCCGGGTCTGGAGACTTAGAGATACGAAAAACGTAAAAAAGGGAGGACATCCGTGAGGATGTCCTCCCTTTTTGCTTGGATGGATTGCGGGGGCGGTTACGCGTCGGTGTGCAGGAGCCAGACGAAGCCATAGGGGGGGAGCTCCACATGGCTCAGGTCCCCGAAGTGGCCGCCGTAGACAAGCTCCTCAAAGGGACCCTCCTCCCGGCAGGAGGCGGTGAGGAACTGATTGCTGAAGTTGAACATAGCGATGAGCTTGCGGCCGTTGTACCAGCGCCCCACACCCAGCACGTGGGGGCTGCCGGTGTCGAAGGTCCACACGTCGGCCCGGGCGTCGAAGGCGGGCTCGGCGCAGCGCAGTTCCTCCAGCCGGCGCAGGCCCATGAACTGCTTGCCCTGGCGGGTGTCCGGGTCCCGGCGCATGGCGGCCAGGTCCCACTGGAAGGCGCCCCGGTGGAGGTAGCGGCTGTCCTCACGCTTCTCATCGTCCTGATGGTAGGAGTAGTCGTTGAGCTGCCCCACCTCGTCTCCGCTGTAAAGGACCGGGATGCCGCTCTGGGTGAGCATCCAGGCGTGGAGCATCAGGTCGCAGGCGATGGACCGCTCCAGCTTGAAGGGGTCCCGCTCATAGTCGGCGGCCTCCACGCCGCACAGGGAGGCGGTGGTACCGCACAGCCGGGCGTCGCCCAGCCGGGGGTCGTCGTTGTAGAGCTCTCCACGGCTGTCGCTGGAGGGCCACCGGCCGGTAAACCAGTCGTTGAGGTACTTTTTATGGGCTACCTCGTTGGTGCCGAAGTGCTCCTTGAGCCAGGGGTAGTCCAGACCCCAGCCGATGTCGTCGTGGCAGCGCAGGTAGTTGAGGAAGAGGAAGTCCCGGGGCAGGGCGCACACGGCGTCCATCTGGTGGCGGAGAAGGGAGACGTCGGCGGTAGCCAGGGTGTGCCAGGTGGTGGCCATGGTGGTGACGTTGTAGAGCATGTGACACTCTGGCTTGTCCGGGGTACCGAAGTAGGGGGCCACCTTGGCCGGCTCCATGACCACCTCACCCAGCAGCAGCACGCTGGGGCAGACGATCTCACACACCATGCGCATCATCCGTACCAGGGTGTGTACCTGAGGCAGGTTGCGGCAGTTGGTGCCCAGCTCCTTCCAGATGTAGGGGACGGCGTCCAGACGGATGATGTCGATGCCCCGGTTGGCCAGGAAGAGCAGGTTTTCCGTCATGTCGTTGAAGACCACGGGGTTTGCGTAGTTGAGGTCCCACTGGTAGGGGTAGAAGTTGGTCATCACCGCCTGCTGGCAGTCCACCAGCCAGGTGAAGCAGCCCGGGGCCGTGGTGGGGAAGACCTGGGGCACCGTCTCCTCGAACTTCCGGGGGATGTCCCAGCTGTCGTAAAAGAAGTAGCGCTCCCGGTAGCCGGGCACACCGGCCCGAGCCTTTTTCGCCCACTCGTGGTCCTCGCTGGTGTGGTTCATGACGAAGTCCAGGCACAGGCTGATGCCGCTCTGGCGGCAGTCGTCGGCCAGACGCTCCAGGTCGGCCATAGTGCCCAGCTCGGGCTGCACCTTCCGGAAGTCGGACACGGCGTAGCCGCCGTCGCTGCGGCCCTTGGGGCTCTCCAGCAGGGGCATCAGGTGGAGGTAGTTCACGCCGCACTCCTCCAGATAGGGGAGCTTCTCCCGCACCCCCTCCAGGGTGCCGGCGAACTGGGCGGTGTAGAGCATCATGCCCAGCAGGTCCCGGCGGCGGTACCAGTCGGGGTCGGCCTCCCGGCGGGCATCCTGGGCCCGCAGGTCGGCCTTGCGGTCGGCCCAGCTCCGGCGGAGCATGGCGAGGAAGTAGTCGAAGGCGGCCAGGTCCCCGTGGTAGAGCTCACAGTAGAGCCACTTGAGCTCGTCGTAGTGCCGGGCCAGCCGCCGGTCAAAGACGGCGGCGTCCTCCGGGGCGGCGGGGGGTGTCTGAGGAGCCGCCGGAGACGGTGCGGCAGATGCCGCCTTGGCGCTGGGAGCGGCCTTGGCTGCCGAAGCGTTCTTTTTGCCCTTCATCACGCATCCCCCTTCCCGTCTTCCAGCTCCGCCAGGGTGGGCATGGCGGGGATGGCGCCGCTGCGGGAGCAGGTCTTGGAGGCCGCCCGGTTGGCAAAGGCCAGGATCTCCTCCAGTTCCGGGGCGGTGAGGCCCTCCAGGGGCTTCTCTCCCCGGCGGACCAGGCGGCTGAGCACGGCGCCCAGGAAGGTGTCACCGGCGCCGTTGGTGTCGGCCACAGTGGTGGCCACGCCGGGGACCTGCCCGGTCCGGCCCTGCCAGCGGTAGAAGGCGCCGCCGGCGCCCAGGGTGAGGAGGACCAGGGAGACGCCCTGATCGGCCAGACGGCGGCTGCCCTCCTCCGGGTCGTCGGTGCCGGTGAGGAGGGGCAGCTCCTCGTCGGAGAGCTTGAGAACGTCCACCAGGGGCAGGGGGGTGCGCATCCACTCCACGGCCTCCTCTTGGCTGCCCCACAGGGCCTCCCGGTAGTTGGGGTCGTAGCTCACCAGCACCCCGTGCTCCCGGGCGTGCCGGGCGGCGAAGAGGGTGGCCGAGCGGGCGGGGGCGGCGGTGAGGCTCACGGAGCCGAAGTGGAGGACCTTGGTCCCCTCCACCAGCCGGGTGTCCACCTCCTCCGGGGTGAGGGCGCTGTCCGCCCCACGGACGAAGCGGAAGGAGCGCTCACCGCTGGCGGCGACGGTGACCACCGCCATGGTGGTGGGGGTCTCGTCGGCGCGGACGCCGGAGGCGTCCACCCCGTTTTCGGTGAGCACGCCGGTGAGGTAGGCGCCGAAGCCGTCCCGGCCCACCTTGCCGATAAAGGCGGCGGAGGCCCCAAGGCGGGCGGTGGCCACCGCCACGTTGGCGGGGGCGCCGCCGGGGTTGGCGGCGAAGACGGGCACGTTCTGCCCATTGACACCGGTCTGGGTCAGGTCGATGAGGACCTCCCCGATGGTGGTGATCTCGGTCACAGAAAACCAACTTCCTTTCTGAGGCTATCGACTTTGTCGACAGCCTCTCTCAAAAATGCAAGCATTTTTTCGAAGGGATGTAGCCTGCTGCGTCGCACTCGCTGCGCTCGCACGCTTGCAGGCTGAGCAGAGTTTTTTCCGACGCACATGTCGCCGGAAAAAACAGATTGCATTTCATTCCGTCATCTGCGGATGACGGAACTCTGCGAGGCTCATGCACAAAATCCGGCGTATTTGCACGTCTTGGACAAGCTGCTTCTACATCATGGATCAGAGGGTGGAGAGGTCGCACCGGGGACCGGTCAGGCCGGCGCCCAGGCCGTGGACCACGTGGCTGAGCACGTACTGTCCGCCGTTGACGAAGATCTCCACCAGATGGGGGTCCAGGAAAATGTCCAGGTCGCAGCTCCCCCCTTCCAGGGCGGGGGTGGCGGCGGTGAGGCGGTGGCCGGCGGGGCCGTCAAAGACCCGGCTCCGGTCGCCGATGATCCGGCCGCCCTCCAGGGACACCCGGTAGCCCCCCAGGTCCAGGGCCTCCCCCTCCCGGAGGACGGTCCGCACCCGCACCGGCCGGTAGGAGGCCAGGGGGGAGAGGTCGGCGGAGGGGCGGACAAAGGCGGCAGCGGCGTTGGGGTGGACGGGGAAGCACACCCGGTCCCCCCGGCGCTCCACCAGCCGGGGCAGGCTCATCATGCCGTTCCAGGGCCCCCGGCCGTCGGGGGCGTCGGCCACCGGCCCGGGCATCCGCATCCAGCCGATGAGCACCCGGTGGCCCTCCCGGTCCAGGGCGGTCTGGGGGGCGTAGAGGTCCAGGCCCCAGTCCAGGAAGGTCATGGGGCCGGCCAGGGAGAGCCGGCAGGTCTCCGGGTCGAAATCGGCCCGGGCGTACATGGCCTGGTGGGGGTAGGTGAGGCCGTCGTCGGTGCTCCACATGGGGGAGCCCAGGAAGAGCCACCCCTCCCCCAGGGGGAAGAGGTCGGGGCACTCCAGGATGCGCCCCAGCGCCGGCGAGGCGAACTGGTTGGCGTAGGTCCAAGTGAGGCCGTCCCCGCTGCGGTAGAAGAGGACCCGGCCCGTGCCGTCCCGGGTGCTCCCCAGGAGCATGCAGTAGCCGTGCCCGTCCCGCCACACCCGGGGGTCCCGGGTGTCCTTCCGGTCCCCCAGGGCGGGGTCGGTGAGGACGGGGAGGACCTGGCGCTTGTCCCCCCAGTTGTCGAAGCGGCGGCCGTCGGGGGAGGTCACCAGGGCCTGGCTGGTCTCGAACCGGTCCCCGGCGGCCAGGTGGATGTCCTGGCCGTCGGTCTGGAGGTAGCGCACGGCGGAGTAGTAGAGGCGCAGGGCGCCGTCCGCCTCCAGGGCGGTCCCCGAAAAGACCCCGTTTTGGTCGTAGTCCTTGGTGGGGAAGAGGGCCACCCCCAGGTGCTTCCAGTGGACCAGGTCGGGGCTCACGGCGTGGCCCCAGTGCATGGTGCCCCAGCGGGGGGCGTAGGGGAAGTGCTGGTAGAAGAGGTGGTACTCCCCGTTATAGTAGATAAAGCCGTTGGGATCGTTGATCCAGTTGCCCGGCGCTTTCAGATGTATGCTGTCTTGTATCAAGCTGCTCCCTCCACATCACTGTGCGGCTTCTCAGGGCCGCCGCGGGGCCCCATAAAAATCGGGAGCCCCTCACGAGGCTCCCGACAGAAGGGCCGCGCCGCCGGGACCATGCCGGCGGGGCGGATGGCCTCCATGCAGGGATTCATTCTATCACACGGAAGGTATTTTTGGCAGCCCTTATTTCACCGCGCCGGACACCACGCCGCCGATGATCTGCTTCTGTAGGATCACATAGAGAATGAGGATGGGGATGACGCACAGGAGCAGGCCCGCCATGATGGTGCCGTAGTCGGCGGAGTAGGTGCCGTAGAAGCTGTAGGTGGACAGGGGCAGGGTGAGCAGCTCCTTGTCGGTGAGCACCAGGGAGGGCAGCAGGTAGTCGTTCCAGAAGGCCAGGGAGTTGAGGATGACCATGGTGGAGATGATGGGCTTGAGGAGGGGCAGCACGATCTTGAAGAAGGTCTGGGTGTGGGTGCAGCCGTCGATGTAGGCGGCCTCCTCCAGGGCGATGGGGATGTTGCCCTTGATAAAGCCGTGAAACATAAAGACCGACATGGCCATGGAGAAGCCGGTGTGCATGAAAATGAGGGTGATGCGGTGGTTGAGCACGTTGAGGGTGCCGCCGTAGATGCTCACCAGGGGGATCATGATGGCCTGGAAGGGGATGATCATGGAGGCCACCATGAGGGCGAAGGTGATCTTGGAGATCTTGTTGTTGTGGCGGACGATGTAGTAGGCCAGCATGGCGGCCAGCAGGGTCACCAGCACGGTGGAGCACACGGTGACGATGAGGGAGTTCTTGAAGGCGTTGAGGAAGTCCATCTGGGTAAAGGCCTTGACGAAGTTGTCAAAGGACAGGCCCTTGATGGTGAAGAGCCAGGAGAAGGGGCTCTTGATGATGTCACGCTTCTCCTTGAGGGAGTTGATGACCACCATGACGAAGGGGAACATGTAGGCGATGAAGATGATGATGAGGCCGGCCATGGCAAGGGCGTTGGTGACCTTGCGCTTGGTGCCGCCGATGGAAGAATGGTTCATTATGCCTCCACCTCCTGACGTTTGGTGAGATAGACCTGGATGCCGCTGATGATGGCCACGATGACGAAGAGGATGAGGGCCTCAGCCTGGCCCACGCCGAACTGGCGGGAGGTGAAGGCCTTTTCATAGACGTGCATGGCGGCCATCTCGGTGGTGCCATAGGGAGCGCCGGCGGTCAGGGACAGGTTGACGTCGTACACCATGAAGGCCCGGGACAGGGTGAGGAAGAGGCAGATGGTGATGGAGGACATCATGAGGGGGAGGATGATGCTCCTGAGCTTGACCCAGCCGGTGGCGCCGTCGATGCTGGCGGCCTCCATCACGTCCTGGCTCAGGCCCATGAAGCCGGCCACGTAGATGAGGATCATGTAGCCGGAGAGCTGCCACACCGACACCAGCACCAAGGCGGCGAAGGCCAGATTGGGGTCGGAGAGCCAGGAGCTCTCAAAGAGGCTCCAGCCGGTGGCCTCGCCGATGCCCACGAAGACCCGGGAGAAGACGAACTGCCAGATGTAGCCCAGCACCAGGCCGCCGATGAGGTTGGGGGTGAAGAAGCCGGCCCGGAAGAAGTTCTGGCCCTTGATGCCCCGGGTGAGCAGGTAGGCGATGGCGAAGGCCAGCACGTTGACGATGATGACCACGAAGATGACGTACTTGAAGGTGAGCAGCAGGGACGACCAGAACTGGGTGTCCTTGAGCACGCTCAAAAAATTGGCGGCGCCGACGAAATTCTTGACGGAGGACACGCCGTTCCAGTCCGTCAGGGTGAGATAGATGCCGTAGATGAATGGAATGATGACTACGGCAAAGAAGCAGAACATGCCGGGCAGCGCAAAGCCGCAGAAATCCTTTCCTCCGCTTTTCCCTTTCATATCAGTTCCTCCTTACTGCTGCTGGGCCCAGTAGTCCTCGATGGAGGCGATGAGCTCCGTGCGATCGCTGCGCCCGGCCAGGTATTTCTGCATGGCGGCGCCGAGGATGGACCAGTGGTCGTTGGGCACGATGGCGGAGGCGTTGAAGGCGTTTCCGTCGTGCACGTGGTTGTAGATGTCCCGGCTGAGGGGGTCGGAAGGCTCATAGGGGTTGTTCTGGAAGGGAGGGATGATGTTGCAGGTCTTGACCAGCATCTGCTGGCCGATCTCGCTGTACACGATCCAGTTGAGGAACTCCTTGGCGGCGGCCAGCTGCTGCTCGGTGGCCACCACGCCGTCCAGCATCACCTGCTTGGAGGGAGAGGCCTGGATCTGGTTGTTGACGAAGTCGTCGGGGTCGTTGTTCATGAAGTAGGGCAGGAAGCCGTACTCGTCGTCCTTCTCCGCGTCGGCGTCCTCCAGGTTGGGCCAGGCCCAGTTGCCGTTGAACCAGAAGGCGGTCTTGCCGTCCACCAGGTCAATGGCCATTTCGTCGTAGTCGGCGCCCAGGGGGTCGGCCTTGGCTACGTTGTACTCCCGGAGCACGTCGAACATGTCCAGGAACTGGGACATGCGGTCATAGGTGGTGAGGTCCAGAGAGCCGTCCTTGATCTGCTCGATGGCCTCGGCGGCGCCATCGGAGGTGCCGTCGTAGGTCTCGTAGACGTACTGGAGGTGGTGGGCGCCCAGGGACCAGTCCTCCATAGCCAGGGAGACGGGGCGTTCCATGCCGGCGGCCACCAGACGGTCCAGCAGGGCCACGAAGTCATCCAGGGTACGGATGGAGGTGGGATCAAAGGTCTCCCCCAGGGTGGATTCGATGACAGCCTTGTTGTAGATGATGCCGCGGCCCTCGATGCACAGGGGGAAGCTGTATACCTTGCCGTTGACTCTGGTCACATAGTCCTCAGCTTCAGCCAGCCAGGGCTCGTTGGACAGGTCGGCGGCCTTCTCCTCGGCCAGAGCGATGACGTCGGTGGTGTCCAGGATGGACATGGTGGGCGGGTTGCCGGAATTGTAAAGGCTGACCACCTTGGTGTAGGGGGAGTCGCCGTCGGTCACGGGCATGACCTCCACGTGGACGCCGGACTTTTTCTCAAACTCGGCTCCCATCTCCACCAGGGCGTTCTGGATCTCAGCCTTGGAGTTGAGCAAGGTGATGGAAGTCCCCTGCAGCGACGGGTCGTACTGGAAGGTGTCCACAGAGGTGTCGATGGGCTCTGCCTCCTCCACCTCGTTGGGATCGTCCGGGTTGCTGGCAAAGCCGAACCGGCACCCTGTGACAGCTGTCGCGATCAGGGCGGCCAGCACCCCTACCGCGATCAGCCTGGGAAAGATGCTTTTTTTCATGATCACTCCTCCTGCTCTCGAAAAGGTTAACAAAACACGGAATGAAACCGGTTACTTTGGCTTTATATTAACACTTTTGCAAAGAACGCGTCAATCGTTTGCCGTCAAATAACACAATTTTGTAAATAGTGTCTGATTTGATTTAGGTTAATTATACATATTCCACAAGGACGGTTACAGGTTTTTGGTTGTGTGATCCATATATCTCTGGTATAATACGAAAATAGACCTGACACGGGCGGAAAAGGGCCCGGGAAGCAAGGGGCGCTGTTATGGAAGCGAAGAAAAAAATCACCTTTGACGACATTGCGCGGTACACCAATTTTTCCAAGACCACTATCTCCAGATACTTCAACAACCCGGATTCTCTGGCACCGGAGAGCCAGCGGATCATCTCCGAGGCGTTGGTGAAGCTGGATTACAAGGAGAACAAGGTGGCCCGTATTCTGGCCAACGGGCAGACGGAGTTCATCGGGATCATCGTCCCTGAGATCTACCACCGGTTTTTCTCTGAGGTACTTAACCAGATTCTCTCCACCTATGAGACCTACGGCTATAAATTCCTGGTGTTCATTGGAAACCGGAACGAGGAGAGCGAGCGGCGGTACATCCAGGAACTGCTCTCCTACCAGATCGAGGGAATGATCGTCCTCAGTCATACCCTTTCATCGGAAGAGCTCTCCCGGCTCCCCCTCCCCATTGTGACCATAGAGCGGGAGGACCGGCATGTGTGCAGCGTCAACACCGACAACTATACCGGGGGCTATCAGGCGGCGGCTCTGCTGGCGGACCGGGGCTGTGATGTGCTCATCCATATCAACTCCCCCACCGATCCGCATATCCCGGCCTACGGGCGTATCACAGGCTTCCAGGACTGCTGCCGGGAGCGGGAGGTCAGATGTGAGGTCCTGTACCGGCCGGTGGACCGGTCCCATGAGGGGGACCAGACCATCCTCCAGGAGATCATTGACACACTGGAGCAGGAACACAAGGGGGAAAAGAAGGGGATTTTCCTCTCCAACGATACCCTGGCCAGTACCATGATGAACCTGCTTTTCCGTAAATACGGACGGCTCCCCGATGACTATCTCATTGTGGGCTTTGATAACTCCCCCGCCTCCCGTGAGGCCATTATCCCCATCAGCACTGTGGGCCAGCAGGTGGACAAGCTGGCCGGTGAGGCGGTGCGCCTGGTGGTGGAGCAGATCGCCGCCCGCAAGGCGGGCAAGTCCTTCCGCGGCAAGAAGCCCGTCCACCTGGTCATCGACCCGGTGCTCATCCGGCGGGAGTCCACCGAGGGGACGGCCGGGAGCGTCTGAGGGCCTGTCTCATTTTATACGTCCGCCGGAGCAGATATGCCGGGCGGAGTCAAAAGCAAAAGCGGCCCGAGATCTTGATGATCTCGGGCCGCTTTCCGTTTTAAAAGGGGCACTCAGTCCTCCAGCACCCACACGGCGGCCTGCCAGGGCTGGAAGGTCATGGCGGCCGGGGCAGCGGGGGCAGTCTCCCAGTTGGCGATGAGGAGACGGGCGGATGTTCCCGTCAGCTCTGCCGGGGGCGTGAAGTCCGCCGGGGCGCCGGAGAGGTTGCACACCGTGAGGAGGGTCTTGTCCCCCAGGGTGCGGGTATAGGCGAAGAGCTGAGGGTCCTCGGGCAGGATCAGGCGGTACTTGCCGTAGACGATGAGGTCGCTGTCGGGGGAGCGGCGGCGCAGGGCAATGAGCTTCTGATAGTAGTGGAACACCGAATCCGCCCGGCCCAGCTGCTCCTTGGAGTTGATCTCCGCATAGTTGGGGTTCACCATGATCCAGGGAGTGCCGGTGGTAAAGCCGGCGTTGGGGGAATCGTCCCACTGGAAGGGGGTGCGGGCGTTGTCCCGGCTCTTGTAGGCGATGGCGGCCATCAGCTCTCCCTCCGGCATGACGCCACGGGCGGAGAGGTCCCGCCAGGCATTGATGGACTCCAGGTCCCGGTAGTCCTCGATAGAGCGGAAGGGGGCGTTGGTCATGCCCAGCTCCTCTCCCTGGTAGACGTAGGGGGTGCCCTGCATCATGTGGAGGCAGGTGGCGATGCTCTTGGCCGAGATCTCCCGGTACCGGGGGGAGTCGTCTCCCAGCCGGGAGACGATGCGGGGCTGGTCGTGGTTGCAGAAGTAGAGGCTGTTCCAGGCCACCTCATCCAGCTCGTCCTGCCATCGAGAGAGAAGCTTTTTCAGGGCTACCAGATCCATCTTCCGGGTACTCCACTTGCCCACGGCGGGGTCGCCGCCGTCCAGGTCCACGTGCTCGAACTGAAAGACCATGTTGAGCTCGGTGCCCTGGGCATTGGCGTACTGCTTGGCCTGATCGATGGTCACCCCGGCGCACTCTCCCACCGTGAGGAGGTCGTAGTGGGAGAGCACTTTTTGGCGCATCTCCTGAAGGTACTCGTGGACGTGGGGGCCGTTGCAGCAGCCCAGGTTACAGGGTCCGTAGGGGGCGCCGCCGGTGGGCACGTCGGGCAGGCCCTCCCGCTTGGAGATCATGGAGATGACGTCCATGCGGAAGCCGTCGATGCCCTTCTCGCACCACCAGGTCATCATGTCAAAGACCGCCTGCCGGACCTGGGGGGTGTCCCAGTTGAGGTCGGGCTGCTTGGGGGAGAAGCAGTGGAGGTAGTACATCCCCGTGGCCTCGTCCAGGGTCCAGGCGGGGCCGGAGAAGGAGGAGCCCCAGTTGTTGGGCTCCTTTCCGTTCTTCCCCTCCCGCCAGATGTAAAAGTCCCGCTTGGGGCTGTTTTTGGACTGGCGGCTTTCCACGAACCAGGGGTGCTCGTCGGAGGTGTGGTTGACCACCAGATCCATGACGATCTTCAGCCCCCGCGCGTGGGCCTGGGCCAGAAGCTCGTCGAAGTCGGCCATGGTGCCGAACTCGTCCATGATGGCCTGGTAGTCGCTGATGTCGTAGCCGTTGTCGTCATTGGGGGAGCGGTACACCGGCGAGAGCCAGAGCACGTTGATCCCCAACTCCTTCAGGTAGTCCAGCTTTTCCGTGATGCCGGGCAGGTCGCCGATGCCGTCGCCGTTGGAGTCACAGAAGCTGCGGGGGTAGATCTGGTAGATGACGCTCTCCTTCCACCATGCCTTTTCCATGCGATGTTCCTCCCTTTATACGGCCTCGATGTGGTACTGGACGGCCTCGCACTCGTCCAGGAAGGGCAGGGCCAGACCGGCGTACATGAGCTCGTCGCCGCCGTAGACCTGTCCGTTCACCCGGTAGTCCCGGTCCGGGTCCAGGCCCTTGAGCCGCAGCAGAGGCCGGATGGGGTTGGCGTGGCGCTGGGTCTGGACCAGTCCCACCAGGGCCCGGCTCTTGTCGGGGGAGACGTGCATCCAGGCACAGAAGGACTCCTCCCCCCGGAAGGGGTTGCCCAGCCGGTAGTAGTCCCCCCGCATGACCAGCTCCCAGTCGGTGCGGAAGGCGGCGATCTGGTCCCGTACCTGGTCCAGCTCCTCCGCTGTCAGCTCATTGAGGTCCAGCTCATAGCCAAAGGTGCCGGCGGCGGCCACCACGCCCCGGGTGTGGAAGGGGGTGGAGCGGTGGGTGAGGCCGTTGGGTACGGCGGCCACATGGGCGCCCATGGTACAGCAGGGGTAGCAGAAGGAGGTGCCGTACTGGATGCGCAGCCGGTCCATGGCGTCGGTGTTGTCGGAGCACCAGATCTGGGGGGTGTAGTAGAGCATGCCGCAGTCGAACCGTCCGCCGCCGCCGCTGCACCCCTCGATGAGCAGGTCGGGGAACTCCCGGTGGAGGGTCTCCAGGATCTCATAGACCGCCAGAACAAAGCGGTGGTACACCTCACCCTGACGCTCCGGGGGCAGGGCGGCGCTCCATACGTCGGTGAGGCTCCGGTTCATGTCCCACTTGACGTAGGCGATGGGGGCGCTCTTCAGGGTGGAGCGCAGATTGTCCAGCACGTACTGCTTCACCTCGGGCCGTGTAAGGTCCAGCACCAGCTGATAGCGGCCACGGGTGAGGGGCCGGCCGGGGACCTGGAAGGCCCAGTCGGGGTGGGCGCGGTAGAGGTCGGAGTTCTCATTGACCATCTCGGGCTCCACCCAGAGGCCGAACTTCATGCCCAGGCCGTTGATGCGCTCTGCCAGAGGGGCCAGGCCGCCGGGGAGCTTCTTCTGGTTGACGTTCCAGTCCCCCAGACCGCCGAAATCGTCGTTGCGCTCTCCGAACCAGCCGTCGTCCATGACCATCATCTCCACCCCCACCTGGCTGGCGGCCTTGGCGATGGAGAAGATCTTGTCGGCGTCGAAGTGGAAGAGGGTGGCCTCCCAGTTGTTGATGAGGATGGGCCGCCGCTGGTCCTTCCAGGGACCCCGGCACAGGTTGAGGCGGATGGCCCGGTGGAAGAGGCGACTCATATGTCCCAGCCCCCGGGCGGAAAACACCATGGCCGCCTCAGGGGCGGTGAAGGTCTCCCCGGGCTCCAGACGCCAGGCGAAGTGGAAGGGGTGGATGCCCAGAGTCATGCGGGTCTCGTGGAACTGGGTGTGCTCCACGCTGGCCAGGAAGTTGCCGGAGTAGACCAGGGCCATAGCCCAGCAGCGGCCGGCGTCCTCGGTGGTGTCCCGGTCGCAGAGGACCAGGAAGGGGTTCTGCTGGTGGCTGGAGGAGCCCCGGACGCTGCCGGCGGAGTGGACCCCCTGGGTGAGGGCAGAGCGCACCGGCTCCCGCTCCCGGGCGTAGGCGCCGCCCAGGGTGATGAAGTCGTGGTCTCCCACCGGGAAGTCCAAGCAGGCGGAGGCCACCCGGGTGAGGCGGACGGGGGCGGCGCCGTCGTTGCGCACCCGGACGGCCCGGGTGATCATGTCATATTCCTCCAGTACGCCGTAGAGCAGCTCCACCGTCAGACCGCTGCACCGGTCGTGGAGCTCCACGGTGAGGGTCTGGGCGGTGACGCCGTCGCCATAGAAGGCGGGCAGGCCCTCCAGGGCGTACTTGCCCTCCGTGACGGTGTGGCGGACATAGCGGAAATCCGCCGTGTGGCTGCCGTCGGCCAGGTCGGCCTCCAGGGAGGGCAGACGGAAATCTCCCACGCCGCTGGAGGAGTACTCCTGGGGCTGGGTGTCCAGGGACCAGGTGCGGTCCAGGCCCACCTCGTCGGGGTTGGGGGAGAAGCCCCGGTCCTCGGGACAGATGAGCCGGGAGAGGTCGCCCCTCCGGAGCCGCGGGCCATAGTAGGTATGCAGCAGCACCCCGGTGCTGTCGATCTTCATCTGGTAGCTGGTGGCGCGGGTGCTCAGGGTGATGGTGCGCTGGGAAGCGTCAAATCCGATCATGGGAGATCATCCTTCTGATAGAGTAGTGGCCGCCGGATACAGTGCGCGGCGGGAGTCAGCCCTATTGTACCATATGGAACCGGTTTTTCCAGCCTGATTTTCGATAAAATAGGGGGAATTTTTAAAATTCTGACGGGGTGTTCTCTCTGACGAGAAAAATATTTTAGCGATAATCCACAAAAAAATATAACCGGTTTCATCAATCCTACAAAAAAGTTCGGAAACGTCAGCTTTCTCTTGATTATTGCGCCAAAGTGTTGTTAAAATCATAGGCAAGATGATCCGCAAGGCTGTGTTGGGGCACCTGTTGGAGGGGGCGGCGGCCGGGGCGGGTCCAAAGTACGGGTCCCCTGGGCTACTCCATTTCCATAGCCGGGCAGACCCAGAAAAGGAGGAAAAAAACCGCCGGCCGGCGGTGCGGCAGTGTGGAGACCTGCCGTAAACCCGTCAGGGTTCCGCTCCCGGACGGGGAGACCTTCGCGCGGAGGCGCGGGGGCCACGGCCAAGTGATATGGCGACTGTGAGTCTGCAGCACATCTACAAGATCTATGATGGGAACGTGACCGCGGTCAGCGACTTCAATCTGGAGATCGCCGACAAGGAGTTCATCGTCCTGGTGGGCCCCTCCGGCTGCGGCAAGTCCACCACCCTGCGGATGGTGGCCGGCCTGGAGGACATCTCCAAGGGAGAGCTGTACATCGACCA